>Ga0169931_10000462_pt1 | contig 66475 bp, 38 predicted proteins | sample Kivu_15m_20L_FD_129675 | JGI IMG/M metagenome (GOLD analysis project Ga0169931, IMG submission 129675) | Freshwater microbial communities from Lake Kivu, Western Province, Rwanda to study Microbial Dark Matter (Phase II) - Kivu_15m_20L... | ecosystem: Environmental > Aquatic > Freshwater > Lake... | reverse complement strand
GATAGATCGTGTCCCTCAGTGTCGATCTTGATCAAGCTAATTTTTTTCAATCGCTCCGGATGCTTTTCCTTCAGATAATCATGGGCTCGAACGCATTGGACCTTCAGTGTGAATGCATGCCCATGCTTCCAGCGACTAACGCCCTCAAATTTTCCGCCGTTACAAAATCCTGGATCGGAGTAACAGAATTCGGTCTCCTCGTTTTGAGAGCTTACGGCAGCATTGATCGGAATCAGATTTGTTTTGCTGCGGTTGAGTTTTGAGTTTTCCTCCAATACGCGAAAAACATAAGGGTTAGGTTCAAAAGCAAAAACACAGCCGCTCGAACCAGCCGCTAAAGCCAACGGGACAGAATAGTCACCTGTGTGGGCACCGATATCTAAAACCGTATCGCCAGGATTTATATAGCGACGCATCTGCGTGACCATATCCTGCGAAAAGGGATGAAAATAATCTTTGGGGTGCTGCCATTTGGCGTATTCTATTTCGCCATCTTTTTCCAAATGGAATCGGACAACTTTAGTACCATAAACCTGCGGTTTTGATTTCCAGCCCAAGGTCCAAATCAATGATTTCAGCTTCATGAAAAATCCTTCTCCAAATCATTCGCAATCGCGATGTTGGTACTGAGAGGGAAGTATAGGATCGAAAATTTTTTAGCGTCAATATCAATGTGGTTGCGGTTTGATAGCATCGATGCTGGGGGCGAGTCACGGTCTGAGCCTAAGTGGCGGTGGGAAAATCTCGGGTGTTACCAGAAATGTTTTGACGCTCTGGCGTTAGCTGCGGCTTTCGGGCTTTCGTTCGACTTCCAGTTCACTTGGTTCCCAGCAAAAAAAGTTAGGAAAATTTCTTTCAGTAAATTGACAAGTCGTCCGAAAACTGTATCATGAGAGTAATACAACAGTACAAAAGGAGGTGGCATGCATATCCATATACAGTCACAAGGCGGCGTACCGATTTATCTGCAAGTGATGCAGCAGATCAAGTATTTAGTCGCATCAGGAAAGCTTGTTCCAGGCGAGGAACTGCCATCGATTCGAACGTTGGCAGAGCAGTTGCTGGTCAATCCAAATACGATAGCTCGAGCGTATCGTGAATTGGAAGCGGCAGGAGTTGTGGAAAAGCGGCGGACGGCAGGTACTTATGTAGCCGAAACCGGATCGCCATTAGCTCGTAAGGAGCGATTGAAGTTATTAAAAGAGCGCATCGACCAATTGTTAGTCGAGTCGTTCCAGATGGGTTTCGAATTGGATGATGTTCTTAAGCTGATACAACAAAGCGAACTGGTGTCACTCAACAAACGCAAGGGGGATCAGGACCATGAATAAATCCGTTTCCGTATCGGAAAATTGTGTCATTGATATAAATAATTTAAGCCGTAGTTTTGGCAGTAAGTGTGCGTTAGATAATGTTTCCCTGCGAGTGCCAAGCGGTGGTGTTTTTGCATTGATTGGCAGAAATGGAGCCGGCAAGACGACGCTTATTAAACATATCTTGGGGTTGTATCGGGCAGAAAAAGGTTCGGTGAGAGTGTTTAGTCACGATCCGGTGAGCCATCCGGTTCAGGTGCTCAGTCGAATTGGTTGTGTATCGGAGGATCGCGACTTACCGGGCTGGATGCGCGTCCAGGAACTGATGCATTTCACGCGAAGTTTTTACCCTGCATGGGATGATAGGTATGCAGAGGAACTTCGAGTCATGTTCGATTTGGATCCGAAACAACGGGTTGACCAGTTGTCTCGAGGGCAAGGGGCTCGAATGTGCTTGTTGCTGGCTCTGGCTCATCGTCCGGATTTGTTGGTTTTAGATGAACCTTCGTCAGGGCTTGATCCCGTAGTTCGTCGTGACATTTTAGCCGCGATTGTGCGGACGATTGCAGATGAAGGACGCACGGTCCTGTTTTCCTCACATTTATTGGACGAGGTTGAGCGTGTCGCAGATAGGGTCGCAGTCATCCACGATGGACAAGTCACGCTGCAAGGTGAATTGGATCGGATTCAAGAGTCGTTTCACCGAATCACATTTCGATTTGAAAACGAATTTTCGGAGGCTCCGTCGATTCTAGGTGCCATTGAAAACAATGGACAGGGCAGGCAATGGACTTATGTTTGTCGAGGAGATCGGGAGCAGGTGGTCAGTGCAGCTAGAACATTGAAGGCTGAAATCGTACAGGAGACACCAGTCAGTTTAGACGATATTTTTATTTGTAGTATCTCACACGATTGATCCGAATGTCTCTCATCCCCAAAACCTATTCTATAACCGTTGAGGATCAAGAATGTATACCATCAGTGCCGCTTTGATATGGGGGTATTGGGCTCGCAATCGCTGGAATCTGCTTTGGCCCGTTCTCTGTGCTAATCTTCCTTGGCTCCTCGCACTTTTCCTATTGGATGGTGTGGACATCAGCACGAATGAACCACTAAATATCTCGCTCAAAGCCACACTGACTTTGGCAGCGATCTTGATTATCTGTCTGGGTGTTATTTTTAATCAGATGAATATCACCCATCTCTATGTAAAACCGATATCGACCATTGACATCGTGAATTTTTTTGGGTTAGCAGGGGGGGTACTTGTAGGCTGCCAGGTAGTACTAATTCTTTCTCTGTGGAGGTGGCTAATTGGTGGCGAAGTACCGGTTGCGGGACCCGCATTCTTTTCGCTGGTTTGTTGGGGGGCCTTACTATCGGTGTATCTGGTCCCAACAGATTCGGCCAGATGGATTATTGGATTTTTCGTCGTCTTGTTTGGACTCGGGTTCTGGTACTTTTCCGCGTACGGCCTTCGCATCGGACCAGGTGGAGCGATGGCGGCGAGCGTTCATCACTGGTCAACGATTTCAGGCGTCGATGTATTGGTCGGCCTGACAGTGCTCGCGGTTTCTTATGTTATAACTTTGCGGCGAGTGGCGAATCATCGAAACGGTATTCCACACAATTCTCTGCTGAAAAGAGCGTCGAATTATTGGTGGAGGATTGAGTCTCAGAGACAGTTACCACACCCGACATTTGTCACTCCAGATAAGGCTTTAGAGTGGTTTGATCGCAAAGCACGCACTCATGACAATGTCCTGGATTTACTGATTTTTATGTTTAGCGTTTGGTTGATTGCTTTGGTGGTAGCCGCTATCTCCAGTCCTTTAGTTGGTATACGATTTGCTTTGGTTGGTACTCTTCTGATCATTGGTCTAAAGATTAACTATTTCATCTTGATGGCATCGCGACTCCGAGGTTACCAGGGGGAATTCGGCAGGGATTTGAAGAAAAGCAGTACGAATCTGAGTGGATTTTATACGCGGATGTTTTTCAATACGCTTCCCATTACTCCCGCCCGAATGTCTTCCGCTTTGATTCAATCGTCTGCCAAAACCGCTGGGCTTTTCGGTTGCCTTACACTTGGCTCTCTGTTCGCGCTTGGCGGATTGGCTTGGCTTGTTGGCCTAGACCCAAACGATCTATTCAGTACGGATTCAGTGAGAACCTCTTTTGCGAGAGTGTCTCTTTGTATTACGCTCGGGTTGATGTTTTTCGCATTCATTGGCATCAATTACCCCTTTACGATTTCACCGACAGGCAAGTATTTGATTGTGGAATACGGAATTATGATCGGCGCTATCTTGGGTGTGCTTGTCGCGCCGAAGTCTTTGGTGCTTTGTACTGTCGCTCTACTGCTTGTCAGTCTTCTGGCCTATTCGTCCCTTCATTGCCTTCGCAGAAGCGATCAATCGCTGATCGCTACGATACTGATTTGGTTCATTGGTATCGTAAGCGTACCGATTTTGGCATCGATATTCTCACGCGACTTCAGTGCGACGGCGATTTCGATAGCCACACTTCTGGTTGCCCTAGCTATGTTTCCATTTTTCTCCATGCCAGCAGCTCTCCGAAAAATTCGAACGAACTGAGTCTAGCGGAATTAAGACAATCGGCGGTGTACATCCTGAAGCGATGGAAAAATTTGCTGAGGATTAGAAATTTACGTGATCTCACGCATGGCGGAAAGAGATTTAGACCACTAGCGAAGTGCGAAAGAAGATCTCCAGTGTTTCAGCGGCAGCTTGCGGAGCGACTTGGAGCACCAAGTGGGGGCCTGGCAAAACAATCTTTTGTATGTCTGGTCGGATCGTTTGAATAAGTTTGCTGCAACCAGGACGAATGACCCAGTCTTGTGCAGCTTGCAAGTAGAGGATTGGTACAGGGCAAGTTCGCAGGGCTTCGGTTACGTCAACGGTTGCCACGCTGAGCGCCCGGGCTGCCATGGCAGTTGGGGACACCGATCGCACAGCGGCGCGCAAGTGGGCTCCCAATGGTCCGAATGCATTTCTGCCAAGCAGGATGAAAGCAAGGAGTCTGAGAGGTTGCCAGCGAAACATCCATGGACGGATCATGGTTCTCCAACTCGGTGGAATATTGAGTGGGAATCGTACAAAAGAGGCGCAGAGTACTACGCCTCGTAATCCCTTGGGTTTCTTGGCTGCCAGCATTAAAGCCAATGGACCTGAAAAAGACTCCCCCAGAACGACAAAATCGCAGCTGGGGATTGCCGATTCCACCAAAGGCAAAAGTTCTTTGTAACCCAGGGGTTGGTCTTTAGGATAGGCGACTGCCGTGGCTTGAATGCTGGGCGGCAAAGCGTTCCTAAGTGGCTCAAATAGCAGACTGGTGCCATCCATTCCGGGCAAAAGTATTAAGTGCATGAGTGTCACCGCGGTTCGCAAAGAACGCTTGTTTTCACAGAATTGGCGATGAAGCATTCTTCGTGGGCTTCATGATGCATTTCAAAAATTTCATCTTTTGTAGGGAGTGGATCGCCGGAAAAGTTTACCAGGGGTTTCAGTGTGACTTTGAGCATCGCCATTTTCCCCTGCGCATCACGACCCATTTCATCACAGTAAAGGAAGATAATCCCCCTGCTGAATTGGGTTCAAGGAAAAATATACAAAATCGAGATTGGGCTCTGCTGTATGCCCGAAGCTCAAAAATCCGAGCAAAATGATTATTATTTGAAAAAATAGCCTAATCGCTGAAACATAGGAGATGGAGTCGTTCCTATTTTCGTAAAGGTAGATAACGGAAACATCCAGTCTAGCATAAAACCGAGGGATATTCGTATCCCTTGAAGATTTGGCCGGATCCGTTCAAACTTGAGCACCTTAGCTCACGGCAAGTTGCTCTGGAGCTTGCGATAAACTTTCTTCAGCCTTTGCGATTTACCGACAGAATAGTCTAGACTGAGAAGAAACACCTTTCTTATAGCCCGCTAATCCCAAAGGCTGATCCGAAAACCCCGAAAAACGGGGCTAACAGCAAGATGTTTAGCGGTTTTCAGTTTGGCTCCGTGTCATCAAACGAGAATGGCTTTATGCTAACTTTTTTTTCTATTTTATCTGCTTTCGTTGTTCTACTTGATGGCCCATCGTGGTCCCTTAATGCGATAGACGACTCCTTGTTGCTCCGCGGCCAAGCGCATAGCACGCCAGGCGTCTCGGGAGCATCGCTTTTTATCGATGGCGAATCGTTGGTAGAGCTAAAAGCGAGCGAAAAGCTGGGGAGTGCCCCAGTAACAGTAGCATTGTGGTTCAATCCGTATGAACTGAACCAAGGTCAACAAATACTTATTGGCAAGAATCGATATTCACGTAATGAACGCCAGTGGAGCATCACGATTGAACCCGATGGGCGATTAAAGGCACACTTCTGGCAATCGGCTTGGAAAACGATTCTTTCTAAAGAACCTTTGAAGGCAGGGACTTGGTATTGGGTCGTTTTGGTGATGGACCAGCAGGAGGGGCAGTTATTCTTAAACGGAAAACGGGTCGGTATGGTCGGGTTAGATAAGCCAATCACGGCAACCGATGCTCCAGTCACGCTGGGCGGTATCTGGGATAGAGAGCAAGTGGTACAGGGCTTTTATGGCGCGTTGGATGAATGCAAAATTTCAAATCGTCGTTGGACCGAGGAGGAAATTGCAAAAGCTTTTCAGCCCGTATCCGCGGTACATACCGTACCAGTTACTGCAAGTTTGCCATTGTGGGACCCAGATGCAGTTCTGCCTGAGAGGTCTGAACTGATAGAGTTAGAGGGTTCGAAATTCTATACCATTAAAAAGCAACGGCCGGACGATGATCAATGCCTATTCACGCTAGGTGTTGGGCTCGCATGGCATAAGGGAAGACTGTACGCATCGTATGGCTTCAACAAAGGAGAAGAAAATACGGCCACCGAGGAGGCTCATGTTCGCGTCAGTAACGATGGCGGCGAAACCTGGGGCAAGCCAGAGGTCATGGATGCAGGAGAAGGAGAACTCGCAGTAAGTCATGGCGTATTCCTGTCGCACAAGGATAAGCTATGGGCATTTATGGGTGCCTTTTATGAGCATTCGAAACTTTATCATCGTGTTCATACACGTGCCTATCACTTGGATGAGACGACTGGGAAGTGGGTACCGCATGGCTCTATTATTGAAGAAGGTTTTTGGCCGATGCAGGAACCTCAGAAAATGGCCAATGGAAATTGGATTATGGCGGGTTTTCGAGTCAGTGGGCCCGATCGTCCGGCAAGCAATCTGCCTGCTGTCGCCATCAGCGATGGAGATAACTTCGAGCGCTGGAATATGGTTGTCATCCCTGCGTCGCCCGCATTGAAAAAGAATTTATGGGGTGAATCGACCGTGATTATCGATGGGGCTCGGATTCTCAATATCGCCCGCTATGGCTCAAAAGCAGTGGCTTTACTTTCGGCCAGTCAAGATTTCGGCCTAACTTGGACAGCGACAAACCTTTCGAATATGCCGATGGCGACGAGCAAACCTTATGCGGGAACATTGAGTAACGGTCAGCGTTATTTGATCTGTACGACGACTTCAGATACCGGAGGAGCGCGATCGCCGCTTACGATCGCGTTGACAAAGCCGGGTGAATCATTATTCAGTCGGGTTTTAATGATTCGCGCGTCGGTCACCGCTAAATCCTCTGGCGTCTCATCGCCCGAAGCAGACTTTAGCTATCCCTATGCGGTCGAGCACGAAGGATATCTCTACGTAGGTTACACGCATAAAAGTCATGGAGCGAACGAACTCGCCATTATACCCATCAAAAGCCTCGAATTCAGACGCTGAGTTATTGAATCAACGTTTTAAAGATAATTTGCTGCGATCTGGTCGAGATCGACGATTTCCGCCGCTTCACCAGCCTCTCGAACCAATTCGCAAATCAGATCGATCGCTTTGAACTCCGGATCGACGACCCCCAAACAGGAAGGATGCGCCAGAAAGTCGAATGTTGCTTTCTTGGCGATAGTTGCTTGAACCACGCGACGTATTGCTTCGAGAAACCATTCAAGTTTCCACTGACCAGTACGAAATGCCCCAATGTCGCTGATGGGGCTCATCGGAATCTCGATAAGTCCCGTCGGATACGCAAAAGGCTGCGCTTGTTCGCTGGCAGCGATAAGATTATCGAAAAGCGATTCGTCCGGTTCGACCTGTGGCGCAGTATAGCTGTGGGCTGGGTAGAAGCTGCTTACCCACTTGAATCCCAAATTCAAAAGCATTTCTTGCAAATCTTCTCGTCCCTGTAAACCCGTTGAAAATCCTCCAGGCGTTCGAAAGCCTCGGTTTTCTATGGAGGCTCTCTGCTGAAGAGCCATTGTGGTTAAGCGAATGTTATCGTAGATCACCTCAGCCGTTGTGCGTCCTTCGATCAGCCAGGGGGATCGCTGAAATCGGAACTGTAATTCCTGAGTCGAAGTAGCTAGCAGATTCACGTGATCATAAGTGTGATTGCCGATGGGGTGTCCTTCACTGGCGATGGACTTGAGCCAATCGATGTTGGGTTGTTCAAGAACCCTACCGACGCAGAAAAAATGGATATGGCCACCACACTGTTTCACGCGCTTGGCAGCCTCAACGGCGTAGGTTTTCGCCGCGTCATTCAAGTTGCCTTTTTCGTAGTCCCAATGCGTATCCTCACGTCGAGGAAAATTGCGACTCATTTCCAGATCCAGTGTGATTGCAATTTTGGCTCTGGGATTATCATCATGTAGCAGGTTAGCCCAAGAGTGGCCAGCGTTAGCCAATGGAACGCTGCCGAAAAGTGTCCCGGCAGTTGAGTGCATCCAATGTCGGCGCGACAGCTTTCGTCCGGGAAAATATGCCATTTTACTGTGGCTCCGAATTCAGTTTCACCCAAGATACTTGGGTAATCAATTGATTCAAGGCTGCGTAGGAAATAGAGGCGTTGACGGCAAAACGTGGCGAAGAGTTGGAGGGGAACGTCGCCAAGGATGCATCGGCGACCAAGAAAACATTAAAATCTTTTGATAGGTTCTCGTAGCCAGCAGTCGTTCGACAATAGCACATGTCCGTAGCATAGCCGGTCAGCAAAATGTGCCTAACCCCATTGCTCTTCAGAAAATCTCTCAGTGGCTCGTATCCCTCGTCATCATAGATCACAATATCCTTGGGATCGACAGTGACCGAAGTGCTCACCGGAATAGGAAGTTTCCAGAATCCCTCGCGATTGAATCGAGGACCAGCGTCTAGACCTGGGAATTGTTTAAAGTAGTCGATAACTGGTGTTTTCGAATTGAGTGTTAGAGTTTCGGGCAACGCTTCACCCGTATAGTCGAAGTCGGCCAATACCTTTCGCAATTCTTTCGTGCCAAGTTCCCGTTCACCTGCGGAGGGTTGATTGTGTATAGAGCGATAAACCTTAGTGCGGATTGGATCAGGTTTTCCTGGCAAGCTATACATAACGAATGCAGCTTTACCGCGCAGTCGCTTTAGAAAAGGATCGATGACTTTTTGGGTGTGTTCAGCGGCAATTGCATTTTTGCTGGGAGTGCAAAAGTCGGCGACACCATTGGGTTGAGGTGTCTTCCAGCCCCATGCATCATCGATGGCCCATGGGTGGACCATAATTACGGCAGTCTCGGCCGATCGAAGTTGATTGGGCATCTCAATGATCCCCCGAGCATTATAAGAAAAACGCCATGCTCTTACCTGGAGGTCTGCATGTTCGTCTTGGACGATGGCAGACGCTTCAAAACGGCTTTCTTCTTGAATGGGCTCAAAAAACTCGGGATAATCCCCCAGTAGCGGTTGAGCATTCTCTATTTTTCGCAGTTGATTTCGATACGCTTGCGTCGCCGGTTCTTCACCAAGTACTCGAGCAACACATAGAACCGAAATGAGGGTGAGAATAGTTCGAGATTGCATAAAGTGACTCTGCTGCGATGTTATGTGCTTTATGATATAGAACGGACATGGTGCGGATGCAAAACAATGAGCCCTCTTAGTGTTAGCCCAGTTTTTTTGGTATGCAAGTATTTTGTCTTGAACTGGAGGCTCGAAATGCAGGGTTCAAGGATTGAACTGCAAATAGGCAAAGAGATCCCGAAGTTCAGCGGGCTTCAACTGAAGATAAAGGTTTTCTGGCATCAACGATATGGTTGATTCCCGAAGTTCGTCAATCTCGGAGTTTGCAATAGTTTGCTTTTCGCCTTGAGCGTTGATCAAGACGAGTGCCGCTTCCGTACGTTCTGTAGGTAAACCAGTAAAGACTTGCCCACTTGTGGTTCGAACAATCACGCTCATGTACTCTTTCCGAATCACACTACTGGGATCTACCAAATTAATTAGAAGGTAGTCTTTATCTTGACGATTTGCGGAGGTCAAATCGGGGCCAATTTGGCTCCCTTCTCCAGACAACGCATGGCAGCCCGCACAATGTTTTTGAAAGAGAAGTTTACCCGCTGTAACACTTCCGCTTCCAGCGCGCAGATCATTATTGAGCCTTCTCACCTCGGCAAGTTTCTCTTCTCGTGACGCTGCTTGTAATTTGCCCCAATGCTTACTGACCAGTGAATCCAATTCAGGATCTTCCAGCAGAGCGATGGAGCGAGCTTGTTCAAGGGTTATAAGAGAAGGTTCTATTTGCTTTTCATCCACTGCGGCAAGCAAAATTGCGGCAGACGATTTGCGCGACAGAAGCTGAGAGAGGATTTGTGAGCGAATACTCTTTGATGGTGAAATTCTGAAAAGAAACAGTAGCTTGGTAGCGAGGTCTTTTGTATCAAATTGCGATAAAGCCTTCAGGGCCGCCAACTGTATAGACTCTTCTTTTTCATGCTCGGCCAAGCTGAGCAGGGAGTCTTTCAAGCTCGGTTCAGCATTAGAGCTTAGAATTCCAAGCATCGAAAGACGAAGATTCGCTGGAGTGGCAGGGTCGAGAGCGGAGTTGATAACTTTGGAACGTATTGCTTCCTGTTTCAGTACGGAACCCAGTTGCATGAGTGGTAGATGGTCGGGAAAGATTTTCCAGTCTTGAATAAGGAGCGAACTAAACTCATGGTTCGAGGCGTTTTGGATCCACTGGGTCCCATCCGCGGATGGTGGTTGTTCCGTCCAGCCCAGCCAGATCGATAACCATAGGGATAATCTTGCGTTTTCATCGGGAGCCGCTTTCAAAAGTTGAACGACGGAGTCGAGTCCTTGTTCGGTTCGCTCAGCGGTATAGCGACGAATAAGTCGAGGGAGTAGAAAGTTTCGCCCTAGCTTTGACTTCCACAATGTTGGTCGCACAAATCGCTTCAACACTTCCTCTCTACCCGAAACGCTGTGTTTTTCGATAGCCCACCACCAGAGCAGCGGGAGATAGGGATCATTATTATCGATGTCGCGGTTGATATTTGCATTGATCATAGGCATAGCTTGTTCGGCAGGCAAACGCGCTGCACTGCATGCAAGCTGTTGCCGGACCCACACATCGTTTTCTTGTTCCGCAAGTTCATCCAAGCGATGGGCCATCTCGGTGCTTACTTTCCGCTGGTCACCTAGAAAGCGAATTGTCCAGGAGCGGACAGAAGTATGTGGGCTCGCGAGTAAATGATGGGCCAGTGCTTCATCAAAACCACCGATACTGTAAAGAGTACAGAGAGCATTAAAAGCGATAATTTCCTCCCCGTCTGTTTGGGTGATCTCGCGCAAACGCTCTCGCAGTTGGCTCCATTCTCGCACATCAGGTTGATTGGCGTATTTTTGAACGTAGCGCTGCACTAATTCACTGCGAGCCCTGCGGACAAACCATTGGCTAGGATGCCGGTGAAGTTGAAGTAGAGAATCCAAATTACTTTTTGAAATATCGATACTTGGGGGTACTACCGCGTTTTGGGATGTCATACGGAAAATTCGCCCATTGGATCGGTCCCACTCGGCGTCTGGGTCGGGATGAGCCGTTCGTTGGTCGTGCCAATCGGCGACGTAAATCGCCCCATCCGGACCGAGAGTCACATCCGTGGGAGCGAACCAGGGATCGTTGGAAATCAATAGTTCTCCGCCATGGGCCGTTTGAACGGTGGATCCGGATGGTTCGATAGAATGCCAATAAACATTGTGTCCTAAAAGATCAGCCGCGATGTATTTGTCGCGAAAGAAGTCCGGAAAAGAATCCCCCTGGTAGATAATCCCACCAACTGTGACATGTCCACCTTTAAAATTTCGGTGGGTTGCATGATCAAAGTAACCATAGGCATGTGGATTATGCAGTTCTCCATGTTTAGCAAAGGATTTGACATAGTTACCACCCTGCACGCCATGCAGCAGCACATAGTTTCCATAGTTCGTACTATAAAGCAATCTTCCACTGCGATCGAAATCTAGTCCCCATGAGTTACCACCCCCTTCACAGAACAATTCGAATTCTCGTGTAATAGGATGATATCGCCATACACCTTGCTGAAATTCGATTCCGCGAATATTGGCGGTAACGGTGCTCCCCTGGCAACCATACAACCAGCCATCGGGTCCAAAGGTCAATGAGTTCGCCACACTGTGCGCATCCTCCATTCCAAAGCCGCTGAGTAACACTTGTGGATCGGAGTCGGGGATATCGTCTCGATTTTCATCAGGATAGAAAAGAAGATAAGGAACGTTCAGTACGAAGACCCCACCATGACCAAACGCCAAACCTGTTGCCAAATTGAGGCCCTTGACGAAATCATGCGACTTATCCATGCGACCATCCGCGTCAGTGTCCTCAAGAATAGTGATTCGGTCAGCGCCTTGTGGACCGCGTGGAGGAGGTTCGGGAACTCGGTCGTATTTGGTTCGAGAAAATCGATCTACCGATACTCGAGTTAAGCCGTTGGGGTTTGGGTATTGAAGATATTGGATGACCCATAAGCGGCCGCGGTCATCGAATTCAATGGCAACAGGTTGCCGCACCATTGGTTCCGCTGCGACTATCTCAACCTTGAAACCTTTTGCAACTTCCATTCTTGCGAGGGCTTGGTCAACGGTAAGAGATTGTCCCCTAAGGCTCCCGCCGATCGTAAACATCGCAATCAGAATACAGAGGTATCGGAACAACATCGATCTCCTAGAAGCGATGGAACTCAGCGAATGAGCGCTGGTGAAGCTTTGGCCCGGTATCGATTGCTTTCTATTTCTGAAAATTTGGATGCTTCGAGTCCCCCAGAGATTCCATGTAGGCCAGTAAATCCAGTACATCCTCGCGAGTAAAGGTGTCCAACAGGCCAGCGGGCATCGGTGAAACTTTCGATTGAGAACGTTCCTCTACATCGGACTTCAATACAGTGATCGTTTGGTCGGCCAGTGGATTGGGGCGAATGACTATTTTTTCTTGAGATTCTTCCGTGATTCGGCCCACGATGGTCTCACCATCCTTCGTGAGTATCGCGGTATTCATGTATTGTTCAGAGAGAACTTTGGAAGGTGCAATAGCCGACTCAAGGAGGTCTTGTCGCTTGAAGCGGGTGGCAACAGCAGTCAAATCGGGGCCGATCGCTCCGCCTCGATCGCCAAAGCGATGACAGGCACTGCACTGCGCCTGAAAATAAATTTCCTTCCCTCTCTCAAAATTTCTTCCTTGACCCACCTGGTTAAGCAGCGGTTGTAAATCATCAATCGTCCATTGCTTGACCAATTTCCTTGACTCAAGTGATGGAACCTGCTCGGGTTCCTGAGCGGCGTTGTAGGCAGTTAAGACATCATCTAAAGCAAGAATTTCGTCCGGCGTCATTGTGAACTTTGCTTCTTCATGAGCGTTTGCCATAAAGGCAGCAAAGCTCGCCCCGTTATTGAAGGGGATACCTGCAGCTTGGAACCAACCGATAACATGGTCTGGATGCTTCGGCTGTTGATCCTTGTTCCACCATGTCAAATAAGTTCTGCGAAGCTCGGTGTTCCATCCCTTTCTAACTTTTCTCAAATGGACAATGTAAGTCAATTGCTCTTCTTGTGTCTGCGCCTTTTGCAGCAGTTCGATAGTTCGAGCGACAGCGTTAGGGGCGTCCAGCGCGATCAAAATTTGGCATAATTCTCGATTCAAATTTGAGCTGGATGAAGGATAAAGCGAATCGATATCTCCCAGAACCTTATTAGCGATTTCGCGAGTGGGGACTCCATTTCTGGCGATGGAAACTTCAATAACTCGCAATTTATTGAGCAGTTGATCTTCGGTGAGCTGATTCGATGGTATCTTGGAAATGGCTTCTAGCAAAGCGGTTTGCGAGCTCGCCGTTCCCGATCGAGCTAATGCGAGTAAGGCCGTTAATGCAGCGTTCGGAGCCTTTTCTGTCAGGGCCTTCTTTTCCCATAATTCAACGCGGTTTCGTTCGATGGCCAACCTCGCGGCGTATCGAATATAACGGTCCTGGCTATTGAGATGCGGCCAAGCGAAATCGATGGCCGTTGGATTCGATTGCGCATTGAGTGCTTCGAGTTGATGGCGTAAATCTCGGTTCTGACGCTGATCGCCATCAGCCAATTCATTGATCGTTAAGGATTGAGCAGCACCTTCGCCTGTGAAGGTAACTCGGAAGAGACTCGCTTGTGTGCTGCGTCCGCCGATGGTGAAGTAGAGTGCTCCATCCGCACCGATTACGACGTCGGTGAGATTTAGGGGCGTTTTAGAGCCTTTGCCATGCAATGACTTGGGGGCCACAAAGTTTTCGAATTGCCCTGAATAACTGGCTCCATCAGGAGTCAGATGAACAGCAATAAGTCGACCGTAGGTCCAATCACAAATGAAGAAAGCTTTTTGGTATTTTTTCGGAAAACTTGCCCCAGTACCGAAGACCACTCCGGTTGGACAGCCAATCCCGATCGTCGCTGTCGGTGGTAGACCATCTGGATAGTAGGCTGGCCATTTCGCACTACCTTCGCGGAAGCCATTATCGCCACCCCGAACAGAATGAAAAACGTGGACTGGTCGATACCAAGGAGTGCCCCAGTCCCATTCCATATCACTGTCGAATCCGAACAATTCTCCATCGGCATTGAAATCGATGTCGTAGGTGTTGCGTTGGCCTGCCGAAAAAAGTTCGATATTCTTGCCATCTAGATCCATTCGCGCAATGTAACCACCCGGCGGTTTCAAGCCTGCACCGAAGCCATTTCCATCTTCCATTCGAGTTAGGGCAAGATCATCCGCGTAATTGCGGTGCGGCGAACTCTCGGTCAAGTCTCTGGGAATCGCAGTGAAATTTCCGCATACAGCATACAGCATGTTGTCCGGCCCGAGCGCCAAACCGTGTGAACCATGTTCACCACTTCCCCCCTGCCATTCTCTCAGGAATTCGACATCATCATAACTGTCGTCTCCTTTGGTGTCGCGACATCGATAGAGTGCAAAACCTCGACTACCATTTCCACTGACATAAAGTGTGTTGCCCACAAATAGCATTCCCATCGTTTCGCTTACAGGAATGCGAAGCCGTTCTTGCTTGACGACCTTGCCATCAGCAATTGTTACGCGTGTGATAGGCTGCCCACCTTGGCCTCCCAGAAGTAATCGCCCTTTCGGATCTTTAGCCAAACAGATCCAGGATCCATTTTCGCCGGGATCGGCTTGCAGAATATGCTCAACCTTGAAACCTGGAAGAGTGTCCAAAAGCTCGGAGGCATTTCCAAACTCTATCGGTTTGGGTACATCCGCCTGGTATTGAGCCTTGATAATGACGAGTTCCTTTCCCTCGGCAGAAATCTCGAGTCTCTCACCCTCCCGGACTTCCTTTGCCAATTGTTGGTCGCCAATCTTATAGGTGACGACCAATTTCTTGGGAATTCCGGGGGCGGTATCTCCAAACGTCTCATTGGTTGCTTCAATGTTGAGTTTATTGTCGACGACTGCAGCCTGAACAGCTTTCGTAACATCGCTACTCTCTTGGGCAATGGCTTGTATCGTGCTCGATAAACTGACAATCAGGAGCAACGACCCTAACATAAAACGTGGAGAAGAAAATTCGCTGGTCATTCGATGTTCGATTCCTGCTTAATTTAGTCGCGACGGTGTAGGTTCAGTGCAATCACAATCCGTTGGTTCGTGTTATATTTTACTTTATCACGCTTCAGTCCTTCGATCTTACCGGACAGAAAAAAGATTTTCCGCATACATTGCACCAAATCGCAAGATAATTTCCTCAGGAATTGCATGGAAACGCGCACAAAGCGGTGCTTGCCGCAGATCTAGTATCCAATGGTATTCTTGCTGAGTCTATTTGGGTCGACTTGACCGAGAAGTTCTCTTCCACGCTCGGTCATCATGCGCAATTCGCTACCGATCGCTATAAACTGCATACCTTGTTCGGCTCGCGTCAATGCCGAGGTCGCATCCATCACATGCATACCGGTGGGAGTACCTGTTTTTTTACCGATGTCGACAACCTGTTGCAGAGCGGCTTGAAAACTTTCTTCAGTCGCTTCCGTGCCATCGCTATGTCGCATTTGCGCCCTGAGATCGACTGGACCGACAAAGATGGCATCGACGCCTGGCAGTGAGTAAATCGCTTCTGCATTGGTGATTCCGCGAGGACTTTCCGTTTGCAAGATGACCAGGATTTCTTCGTTGGCGTTCTTGAAATATTCTCCTGAAGAGCAATCGAAATTAAGGGCGCTGAGGCTTCCTCCAAGGCTACGATTACCAACCGGTGGATATTTTGCCGCCCGAATTGCTATTTCCGCTTGTTCAACGGTATCGACCATCGGCACAACAATACCAAAGGCGCCTGCATCCAGAACGCGTTTGATATGATCATGGCTACCTTGTGGAACGCGAGCCAGTGGAACACAACCCGATTCCGCAATCGCTCCGAATACCAACGATGCTTGATGCATATCGACCGGTGCATGTTCCAGATCCAAAGTGAGCCAGTCATATCCCATCTTGGCCATGACTCGCGCAGCAAATACATCTCCCAAGCTGAGCCATGTACCAAATGTCGGCTTACCTTCTTGGAGCAATCTTTTGATTCGATTCGTTCGCATCGATCCACCTAAACAAGGCTATTGTGTATTGAAACTTTGCTGCCGGGCGACATGGCGATTAGGTGCCCGAAGAAACGAAATTAATAAGCACAGCGCGACTTATGTCTTGGCACTTCATTCAACAAGCAATCGGGTCTTTCTCCATGCAATGCTTGAATAGCATGATGCACAGCCATTTGGTAAAGGCGATGATGACCTGCCCAGGTATGGCTGGCAATATGGTCAGTAAGTACGACATTTTCCAGCGCGAGCAGTGGATTGTCAGCCGCGATGGGCTCTTTCTCAAAAACATCCAGTCCCGCGCTCGCTAAACGACCTGACTTGAGTGCGTTTGCCAACGCAACTTCATCCACGAGCGAACCGCGGGCTGTGTTGATGAGAATCGAACCTTGTTTCATTTTCGAAAGCGTCGCCTCATTGATCAAATGCCGCGTCGCCGGTGTGGATGGCGCGTGCAGTGAAATGATATCGGCTCTCGCGAGCAGTTCTTCGAACGAATCCATCTTTTGTATTCCAAAATCCGACGCTTGTTGAGGACTAAAAGCTGGATCAAATGCGATGGTATGCATGCCGATGGCTTGCATGATACGGGCGACTTGCAAGCCAATTCTCCCCAGTCCGATCAAGCCGAGAATTCGATCTTGCAATTCCATTCCCTTCAAACCGAAGAAGTTAGAATGCCAGCGACCCGCCCGCATATCGCGATCCGCATAGGCAACTGTTTTGGCTGCTGCAAATATCAGTGCCACCGCATGTTCGGCTGTGGATCGCGTTGGGCCATTCGGGGTGTAGCAAACGGTGATACCGCGTTCCGTGGCCGCGCCCAGATCGATGTTGTCATAGCCAACACCAATTCGCGAAAGCACTTTTAATCGAGGTGCGCGATCCAAGCGTTCGGCATTCCAAGGTGCACCAGGATCGAGCGCTGCATCGCATGTCGCCAAATCCTCGATTGACGCATTGGGCCCTATGACTTCGGCTATGCCATGCAGCATCGGAAGGATGCTTTCCAGCGGGGTTTCATCAACCCAAATTCGATACATGATTGTATCTCCACCTTGCTCTACACAATCGCAAATAGCCCAGTATTGAGTTCATATATTAGCGTGCGTATGAAAAGGTTGGAAAGGTGGTGAACGGCGACATTTTTTGCCATCGATAGGAAATGATACCAAGGAAAGAGCCGTGCCGATTATTTTTGATCGACTTTAGAAGGGCTCTCATAGAACCAGTCCTTGCGAATGACGGCGACACGCAAATCGATGACGTCTTGCATTCTCCAATCCGAGAGATACTCGCAGGTCCAATAATTAATGATCGCCTTTCCCTCTTTTGTAAAACGGCAATTGGGATTGGAAAAGGCTCGCTGAGGGTCCGTTTCAATATTGCGGGAGTTCTCCCAGGATTTTCCATGGTTCTTTGAGATCGCGGAGGTCAGGGGACTACGTTTACCATAGTGTGATCGAAAGGCGGGATCATAACTTTGATTCCATATTAGCAGCAAATCATCGGAGCCAGGGATTCTTGTTAATTCGGGGCATGATTCGGGTGTGATTAAATCGCTTTCCCCTGGTTCACTCCATGTCGTCCCCTCATCAATCGATTCGGCGAAATAGAGTCTACCAAGTTGATTGCGCATTACCATCAATACTCGACCATCTCCCGTCTGTTCGACATGCGGTTCCATGGCTCCACGTTTGGGCAGAGCGATGCGTGAATGGGATACTTGCCACGTAAATCCATCATCATCGCTGAAGAGTGTTGTCGCGGAGTAGGGGCCTGTTTCCGCAGGCTTACCCGGCAATGGAGGACTTGCGGGGAGTAACAGACGACCTGATCGAAGACGCTTTATCGTTCCGTTACACAGCGAAAAATTCTGCCTAGGAACAAATTCCGCCAACGCTGAGAATGATTTTCCTTGATCGTTCGATTTCCAAACGTAGTTGGTGAGCGAGCCAGCATGATGCTGCCTCATAAAAATCAATAAAATCGAGCCGTCTTTGGCTGCAATGAGATTGGGAGAATACACATTCATATCACCTAAGGATGTTTCGGTGATCACGCGATGCTCACCCCAAGTTCGCCCACCATCGGCGGACTGTTTCGATACCAAACGCGTTTTCGCAAAATCGCTTCCATCTCCGGAAAATTCCATGTAAACCAGCAAAAGCCGACCGTCCTCTAGTTCGATAACATCCCCTTCACTTTTTCGAGTGTATTCTGGAGTGGTGCTGGCAACGGTAACAATGGTGGGTGATGGTATGTTGTCGGTAGATACTGAAATAGGTTGCCAATGACCGTGCACGGCGCAGTAACCGTGCGGAACATTCGTGATAGGCCAAACCTTTTGGCCATCGCATGATGCAACATACAATTGCATAGTGCCGCTGCGATCGGAACCGAACAGAATCCATTTTCCATCAGGTGATACGGATGGATGATAATGTCGAGTACCAGGTTTCGAATGAGTTATTTGAGTCACATTGCCTTCAAGATCGACTTGCTGCAGTTCAATGCTCTCAGCGACCTTAGCCGTGTAGTAAATTCTGCGTCCATCGGATGACCATACGGGGATATCGCTGCTTTCACTATGAAAATCGGGGTATTTTAGTTTTTCAACGACACCTCGATATCCCTGTCGATCTGCCAGTTTGCGAAGATCGGTTCCATCGCTCTTTACAATATAAGGATGACAGTCGTAGTGCTCGCCCGATAAGAACATCAACCAGCGTCCATCCGGGGACCACTGCGGTACGAAGTTAAACGGATTGCCGGTACGAATGAGTCGTTTTTCAGTCCCATCGCGATTGGAAACGAATATCTGATAATTTTCATGATAGGTTATCAGCTTGCCATTAGGTGACATCGCATATCCATACGTGAAACCAGTACCGCTGCCCGAAACATCACGTTTCTGGTGACCTTGGATATCCATCAGATAGGGTTTCGAGATTCCATCAATCAATGGGGTAAAGCCATAACCACTACCGTCTGGCAGAAAGAACAGTCCGGTGTTGTAGATACTGACGCGATCGATATCGGTCAAGTTGATTATTTGGCCCGAAGAGAGTTCATAAAGGCAACTGTCGACCAACCACCCCTCCGTCATGCGAAACGTCTTGTTAGCCCGTTCCCAGGCAGCGTTTTGTGGACTTTCCCATAAACTCAGCAAAATCGCTTTTTTCCCATCGGGGGACCAACCGGCAAATTGCGTCCAGGAATGCTCTTTAGAGATCAATTCATTACCAATTTCACGGCGTCCCTCCCCATTGGCTTGAACCAGAAATGAGCGGCTCGTTTCCCAGTTAACATATTGTCCCTCGGGCAAGTCGTTTCGATGCTCCGTGTAGCCAATCCAGTACTTAGGCTTCGTTAATTCAAACTCGTCTTGCCCAAGGGTTGTCCGTACAAGAAAAAACAGTCCAGTTACCATAAGCTGTAGGGCAATACGCCCATTCACGATCATGTCAATAACTCCTGTACGATTCGAGCTCCGGTGACTTCTGGATCGGTGAGTCGCTCTGGCCGCCCGTTATGCATGAACGTCAGTTTCTTGTGGTCAATACCAAGTTGTCCTAGTATCGTTGCATGTAGGTCAGGGACACTTACGCGTTGCTCGACGGACTTATATCCGAATTCATCGGTAGCACCATGGATGTGGCCTCCTTTGAATCCTCCACCGGCCATCAGAGTGCTGAATGCATGTCGATTGTGATCGCGCCCATCGGCTCCTTCCGTGATCGGCAGCCGACCAAATTCGCCTGTCCACATGACAATGACGTCATCCAACAACCCACGTTGTTTTAGATCTTGGATGAGGGCGGCACTAGGTTGGTCCACATAGCCGCATATTTTGCGAAGATCATTCTTTAAATTGGAATGGTTATCCCATGGTTGGAAGGAGGGATCGAGGGGAGGAAAAACCTGTACAAAACGAACACCGCTTTCCACCAGTCGCCGCGCGAGCAAACAGCGGGTACCGTAACCGGCAGTGGCTGGATTATCGAGCCCGTAGAGTCTTTTGGTTGCGGCGCTCTCCTGAGAAAGATCAAGAACTTCCGTTGCGGAGAGTTGCATTCGGGCTGCCAGTTCGAAATTTTCTATGCGAGCCTCCAATTCCGATTCTCTCGGATGTTGACTGAGATGGAGGCCGTTGAGTTGCTGCAAAAATTCGCGAGACCGCGACTGAATAGTCTTTGCAATAGGTCGAGCCGAATTCAAATGCAGGACAGGGGTGCCATTGGATCCGAATTCGGTTCCTTGATAGACGGCTGGGAGCCAACCGCTCGCCCAAACCATTTTCCCCGATGTATTATAGCCAGTCGGATCGCGCAGGACGATGTAACAAGGAAGATTCTGGTTCTCGGTTCCTAGAGCGTATCCGATCCAAGAGCCCATGGCAGGGCGGCCATTAAATGTTTTACCGGTTTGCAACATATTAAGTGCGAACGGATGATTATTATTTTCTGTAAACATCGAGCGAATCAAGCATATATCATCGCAAACCGATGACAGATACGGTATCAACTCCGACCATTCCATACCGCTCTTGCCATGCCTGGAAAACTTAAATGGTGTACCTAGAAGTATGTTCTTATTGCCAAGCTGGAACGTTTCGACTTGCTCAGGATGTGGTTGGCCGTTTCGCTTGGAAAGTTCGGGCTTATGATCGAACAAATCCATCTGTGAAGGACCACCGTTCTGACAGAGTTGTATAACGGCTTTAGCTTTTGCAGGAAAATGTCCTGGTCGCGGTGTGAGCGCATTGGACAACATCGGCTCGTCGGCTCTCGCCAAAGGCCCAAGCGCCCCTTGGCTATTCAATAAGCTGGCCAAGGCGAGTATACCGAAGCCACTTCCTAGGGACTGCAAAAGTTCTCGTCGCAACATAGTCACCTCTTGCTTACTCAACATACAAGAACTCATTGGATGATATGAGCATCTGACAGAAGTCTGCCAAAGACTTTTGTGTAGATTGTTCCTTGGAGTGCGCCGCAGATTGATAATCGGCACTCTGCGATTCCAAAAATTTTCGACTCTTCTCCAGTTCCACATCGAGTGGTGGACGAGCGAACGCGAGCAGGAATGCAAACATTACTTGCTCTGTTGTATCCTCACCGATATGTTCCACGATATGTTTCGACATCGAATCCGCTTGTTTATACATGAATTCACTATTGAGCAACGCGAGCGACTGGAGGACGGTGGCCGATTGCGTTCGTTGGGTACAGTTGACCGACATGATGGGAGCGTCAAAAATCTCAAGAAATTTCAGAGGATAAACACGTCTCGCAAATAAATAGAGGCTGCGTCGGTTCGTCTTGGATGTGATGCTATCGCTTTTCACCTCGGATAATCCGTCCGCAGGATTCGTAATGGGATCAGGTGGGCCCCCGGCGGTTCGATCGAGTGTTCCACCGACGACCAACAAAGAGTCGCGAATGATTTCCGATTCCAGTCGCCGCATATTCATTCGCCATAGCAATCGATTCTCTGGATCCGTGATCTCGCCCTGATTTGACAACGCGTTTTCTAAATCGCTGGACCGCGATCGCCGAGAGCTTTGCCGATACGCCGACGAAAGCATGATTTGACGATGCACCCGTTTTATGTTCCAACCGTTGTCCATAAAGTCAACAGCCAGCCAGTCGAGAAGTTCCGGGTGCGTGGGGAGACTGCCAGATCGGCCAAAGTTTCCAAGTGTTTCGACGATTCCACGCCCGAAGTGATGATGCCAAATGCGATTGATCAAGACGCGAGCGGTCAATGGATGACTCGGTTGAGTAAGCCATCGCGCGAGTTGGAGTCGGCGACCGCTGGTTGCCCCTTCCGCTCGCGCTGGTGCAGCCGATTCTGTGGGCGAAACCGGTTGCAAAACTTCGGGAAATCCAGCTTGGACCAGCACACCCTTCGCTCGCACATTTCCTCGTCGATGAACGTGTGAGAGCGGTGGTTCGCCGACGTCCCATAAAGCCTGGATCATGCTATAGCTCTTCTTTTGCGAAGCCAAGACAATCCGCTGATCGGCTTTCGCTTTCAACGATGCCTTCTCGGTTTCCGAAAAGGCGGCCTCAAGATCAACCTCTGAGATCGCAAAAGTACCTGAAAACTTCTCCGCAAGATATTTTTGAATTTCGTTTCTTTGGTCCGGTTTCATTTCCACGGCATTTCGGACATCATTTCTAATCGGTTCTGGAATTGCTTCCAATCGCGAAACGCTCAACCTGTCGCGAACTTGCTGCTTAAGCATCGATTCGGCTTGGGTTACCTCTGCGATTTGTCGATCGATTTCCGCATTGAGCTGATCGATCGCCATTTTCTCTGCGAGGGAAACATCTGGAAGATGGCGATCTTTGGGTTGTTTCCAGTCATACACATTGAAGGCAGGTTCGAAGCAGGCCATCAATCGGTAATAATCGCGTTGGGGCAAGGGATCGTATTTATGGTTGTGACAGCGACAACATTCCATGGTCAATCCCAAAACGGCGGTTGAGAACATATCGAGCGTTTCGTTGATGACCTCGTATCGTTTTTCGATACCATATTGTGGAAAATCGGTATGATCATCCACATTTCTCAGAAATCCGGTCGCCGTCAAAAGAGAGATGGTGCGTGAATCATAGGTTTTTGAATTTCGCCAATCGATCAATTCGTCACCCGCGATCTGCTCGGTCAGGAACTGATCGAAAGGTTTGTCCTCATTGAAAGAAGCGATGACATAGTCGCGATAACGCCATATCCCATTGTTTGGATAAATCGTACCGAGATCATTGTCCAGCTTGCCATCGACATAACCGGCAGCATCGAGCCAATGCCGTCCCCATCGCTCTCCGTAGTGGGGTGACTTTAAAAGTTCATCGATAAGAATTTCATAGGCGTTTTCACGCGAGTCTTCCAAAAATGCTTGGACTGCTTTCGGTTCCGGTGGGAGCCCAAGTAAATCGAAGTAGGCTCTTCGGATCAAGGTGGTTTTATCGACCTCAGGCGAATACTGCAAACCTCGCTCTTCTAATTTTGCCAACAAAAATGCATCGATGACAGTGCGAATGCGTTCGCGACTTCGAGGCTCGGGAATCAAACCCTTTAATGGTGGTCGAAAAGCCCAGAACCCACGATCTTCTTCGTCGATTTGCGAATGTGGCGGAAGAGGAATGATATTTTCTTCAGCCGGGGCGCCAGCTTTTATCCAATCGCGCAAAATAGCAATTTCATGATCGGCTAGTTTGTCGTCTGCCTCAGGGGGCATTTGTCCCGAAGCAGCTAAATCAAGAAGCAAGCTCTGCTGCGGTTGGTTGCGAACAATCGCTGGACCGTTTTCCCCGCCGCGAAGGATTTCTGACAATGTGCGAAGATCAAGTTTCGCTTCTTGAACCTCTTCGCCATGGCATCCCTGGCACTTCGACGCCAGTATGGGAAATACGTCTTTTTCGAATGAAGGGGGGGGCGGATATACCGGATCATGGACGGTTATGGAAAGCTCCAGCTTAGTTGCATCGCCATGATGAGGTGTTGCAGTACCATCGGCAAAAGCATCCACGATAAAGTAGACGAAGTCGCCCGCTTGAACCGATGGATCTTCGATATGAAACGGGCTGCGCTGCGAGTCTGTACCAAAATCGCATTCGCCTCTCGCAAGGGGCGTGGATTGAAAACCGTTTAACAGATTTGGTGCTCGACCGCGTTCGATGTACCAAGCTATACGCGAGTTATCCCCACAACACGCTTGGGAATGCTCAAAAGAACCATCAATCTCAAGCCTTCCAGAGACCGGACTGCGCCACCCGATAACGATCGCATGGTCGGGGCCCGGCGCGAGCAAGATATCGCCCGTTTGATACTTCAATCCGACATCGTACTCGGATGTGATTTTTCCAATCAGTGGTGCCAGGGCGTCATTGATGCGGAAAGCCCAACCGTCCAGTGGCGAGCCGAAGAGTTTTTCGCCCCCCTCCAGTAACGTCGCATATTTTCCATCTCTGAGCCATTGGCGTGATTCAACCGGTCCAGCGGACTGTGTGGTCCTCAAAAAATACCACACCTCCAACTGCTCCCGGTCGGCATTAGGATTTTTACGAGAGCTACCAAACAAAAATTCCTCACGCAAATTCCACCGCGCTGACGAGGTTTGATTCTGCGCGCTCAGTTCAGAGGAAGAGTAAAACGCTGCTAGCCAAAAAATCAACAGGGCCAACTGATAACGAATTGAATACAGTCGCTGCATAGGCGGGATCCCCGTAAGGGACAGAGCAGAGCACGTTAACAACGGAAAATCGTCGAGAGAACTGTTCGCGAGGTTAGCTAAATGTGCAATTTACATTGTATCATAGTGCTGGTGAGTTAAAACGTCGCTAAACATCCCATTTTGTTATGTTTCCTAACATGAAGAATTCAACGGACGCGAATTCGGTCGATTTTCTGAAGCTTGGTTTTCACCTCAGTGGTGCCTTAACCAATCGTATGAGTCGCCCTCATCGGCATGACGAAATTGAGATGACCGTTTTGGAGGTGGGGTGGATTGACTATCTGTTTGGCGGCCGAAAAGTCCGGCAATTTGCAGGGGAGTATTGTGTTCGCTGGGCCGCGATTCCTCACCAAAGCATTGATTTCGATCCAGGGGGAAGGCATTTTTCTCTGAAGATTCCGTTAGCTTGGTTTCTGAATTGGCGATTGCCCGAAGCCCTCGTGACGCGACTCCTCGGAGGTGAGATGCTCACGGAAATTGAAACCGATGGAGAAGCATCCGATCTCGCCATGATGCGACGATGGTACGATGCCTTTTGCGATGGTGGAGCGGATCATCAGCGGATGATTTTGCTTGAGGCCGAGGCCAGATTGCTTCGTTTGGCATTGCGTTTACCCAGGGAAGCAACTGGGAGCGGCAAAAATGGATTGCAAACTCAGCTTGGTAAATTCGAGCGTATGGTCGTTTTCATCGCGGCAAATTATACCCGCGACATTAGCGTTTCAGAAATCGCAGCGGAGGTTGGATTGCATCCCAATTCCGCGATGAGGCTTTTCCGTAACAATAGCGGTTTGACCACAATCGAGTATCTCACGATGCATCGCATTTGGCATGCTCAGCATTTACTTGTCTCGAGCGATATGAAAATTCGAGATATCGCACAAGCGTGTGGTTTCAATTCGCCCAATCGATTCTATGCGGCATTCAAAAGCTCGGTCGGTAAGCAACCCAAAGATTTTCGAGCATCGGTCGAAGCATGATTTGGATGAGTATTTCAAGTAGGTTATAGCTAACGATTTGCCAGTAAAGCTATGTGCCAGTAAAGCTATGTGCCAGTAAAGCTATGTGCCAGTAAAGCTATGTGCCAGTAAAGCTATGTGTTATCAAATGCCTGTGGTATGAAAGCCATAGGTTGAGCAAGGCCTTTTATGCTTGAGCAAGTACAACGCAAGTTTAGGCCCAAGTCACAGCGCCTTTGGGTTCATTAAGCAAAATGGTTTGCAAGAAACGGATCGCCTTTTCTAATCCTTCTCGCGATGTCATTAGACTATCTTCATGCTCTATGGAGAGCGCGTGATCATAACCGGTCATACGGAGGGCAGAGATAAAGTCGCACCACAATTCGCGGGAACTTCCATAACCGACAGTGCGGAAGAGCCACGCGCGATGAAGTTCATCGCTGTAGTGTTTCGTATCAAGAACACCATTGATGGAAGAATTCCACTTTTGAATGTCCGTATCTTTCGCATGCACATGCCAGATAGCGCCGTTTAAGGCTCGAACCGCCGCGCACGGATCGATACCTTGCCAGATCAAGTGAGAGGGATCGAAATTAGCACCGATCTCGGGACCAGCGGCCTGACGTAGTTTGAGTAAAGTTTCTGGGTTATAAACCACAAAGCCCGGATGCATTTCGAAAGCGATTTTTCGGATGCCATGTTCTCTGGCGAATTGAGTGGTCTTAGTCCAGTAGGGAATCACCACTTCCTTCCATTGGTAGTCGAGTATGTCGAGATATTCGGGCGGCCAGGGACAGGTTACCCAATTCGGCTGTGCATCGCCTGGAGCACCGCCGGGGCAACCGCTGAAAGTTGTCACAACCTCGACTCCCAGTTTGGCTGCCAAGCGAACAGCCCGTTCGAAATCTGTATGATGCTGTGCGGCGATGCTTTTATTCGGATGGATCGGATTGCCGTGGACGGAAAGACAAGAAATCGTCAAGCCTCGTGAGTGAATCGCATCCAAATAAGCCTTCGCTTTCGAATCGCTGGCTAGTAACTCGTCGGGATTACAATGATCGGTTCCGCAGTAAGCGCCCACGCCGATTTCAACGGTTTGCACTCCGAGTCCCGCCAGATAATCCAACGCTTGTTCCACCGGCATGGAGCGGAGTATCACAGTGAAGACACCTAGTTTCATGGCCAACATTCTCCAGAGCGAGTAACAACAATGGATATCGATCGCGAAGGCGATGTCCGATCGGCAACACAGCATCGAACGACAAAAATAGCACAGTTGCCTCGTCATCGGCAAGGGTGGTCTGGCCCGCGTGTAATGTTAGACCCGCGAGTAATGTTAGAATCGACAAGAAGTTAAGAGGGATTCTAGCTTCTTTAAGTCACATGGTTTGATTGCCCAGAGTCAGCGCGGGATCGCCTACGCGAGTATTCCGGAAACCACTTTGCCATGCACATCGGTCAAACGATAGCGACGCCCCTGGAATTTATAAGTTAAGCGTTCATGATCGATACCCAACAGATGCATCATGGTTGCTTGAAGGTCATGGATGTGCACACCATCCGTGGCGATATTGTAGCCGAACTCGCAAGTCTCTCCGTATGTCGTTCCTCCTTTGATGCCTCCTCCCGCCATCCATAGGCTGAAGCAACGAGGATGGTGATCGCGACCAAATTCCTTTTGAATTTTACCTTGGCAATAGTTTGTTCTACCGAATTCGCCACCCCAGATTACGAGAGTGTCGTCAAGCAAGCCTCGCGCCCTAAGGTCTTTGATCAACGCGGCTGCAGGTTGATCGGTTTCTTGACAGAGTTTGGGAAGGGCAGATGGGAGGCCGCCATGGTGATCCCAATCTTGATGATAGAGTTGTATGAAGCGGACGCCTCGTTCGGCAAGTCGCCGAGCCAAAAGGCAATTTGCGGCAAAGCTACCTGGCTTGGTCACATCGGGTCCGTAGCTTTCTAGTACATGGCTTGGTTCACTCGAAACGTTGGTCGCTTCGGGAACGCTAGCTTGCATGGCGTAGGCCATTTCATAATGATCGATTCGCGATTGGATCTCGCTATCAGGCGTCTTGTTGAATTGATGTTGGTGTAATTCCTTTAACCGATCCAACAAATTTCGCCGGCTCGACAAATCGATACCAGATGGGTTGCCGAGGTAGAGAACAGGGTCTTTTGCTGCTCGGAAAAGAACGCCTTGATGTTTTGTAGGAAGAAATCCACTTCCCCAAAGATGCGCGCCTAAAGGTTGCCCCCCTTTATCTCTTGTGATCAAGACAACAAAGGATGGAAGATTTTCGCTATCTTGTCCTAATCCATAACTCAACCATGCTCCGATGCTGGGGCGTCCAGCGATTTGTGTGCCCGTCTGAAACATGGTCACGCCTGGACCATGATTGATCGCTTCGGTATGCATCGATCTGATAACGCACAGTTCATTGGCAATCGATGCTGTGTGAGGCAGCAATTCACTGAACCAGGATCCGCCGCTGCCATATTGACTAAATTTAAACGGCGAACCGACCAATGGAATTGAGGCTTGGTTACCCGACATACCGGTTAAGCGTTGGCCGGCCCGCACGGAATCGGGCAATTGTTCTCCATGTCGCTGATTCAGCAGCGGCTTGTAGTCATATAGATCAAGTTGCGATGGGCCGCCTGACATAAACAAGTAGATCACTCGCTTGGCTTTGGGAGCAAAATGAGGTTGACCGAGCACGCCTCGGTCCTTCACTTCCTCACCAACTCGATCCTCGGCTTTGGTTTCCCTGCTCATCAGGTCAGCTAGGGCTACCGAGCCTAGACCAATGCCCGCTTGGCTTAGAAAAGTACGGCGATTGAACGATAAAAGATCTAAAAGCATGTGGGAGTACCTTGTTTCTATCTCTTCACGATACATTCATCGTGATTCATAAGTGCTTGAGCTAAAACCGTCGCGGCAGCTGCTTCAGCCGGATTGATTTTTGGGTCATGCGGTCTGTTTCCAATCGTCAGAATTTGCTTGGCTAATTCTGGGTTGCTTTGGAAGTGCTTCACCTGTTCGTCCCACAGTTGGGACAAAATTCTCAATTCAACTTCATCTGGACTTCGGCTCCAGCAGCGTTGACAACCTTCGTTGATCATCTTTTCTACATTTCCTTGGTGGGCTAGCCAAAGCTCTTGGCCCAGAATACGAGCCGCTTCGACATATTGTGTGCCATTCAACAAGATTAGAGCTTGCAAGGGTGAATCCGTTCGCTCGCGTTTGGCAATACAGACAGCCCGCCTTGGAGCATCGAAGGCCAACATTGCGGGAGGGGGACCTGTTCTGCGCCAATTCGTATACAGACTTCGGCGATACGCTTCATCACCGCCGCTGACCGCTGCAGGCTTGAAAGCTTCCAACATTTCGTAGGGCTGAACGGGTGGTCCGCCGATTTTCTCGTTGAGCAAACCGGCTGCTGCCAGTGCGTTATCGCGTATCATTTCGGCCGGGAGTCGGAAGCGAGGGCCGCGAGCAAGCCACTCGTTATCCGGATCGTCCGCCATCACGGCTGCATCGGCAACACTTGCCTGTTGATACGTTTTCGTCATGACGATGGCCTTGATTAATTTTTTCATATTCCAGCCAGAACGTATAAAGAAGTCGGCTAATGCATCAAGCGCTTCGGGGTAGAGTGGGCGACTCCCTTGGCTACCGAAATCCTCAGAGGTCTTTACCAAGCCTCTTCCAAAAATCGACTGCCAGACCCGATTGACGGTAACTCTGGCCATCAAGGGGTGATCGGGGCTAGTGAGCCATCGCGCCAATCCTAAACGATTCAGCGGTGCATCTTTGGGAAAAGGGGATAAAGCTTGTGGCACTCCTCCGAATACTTGTTCACGGCGCTGAGCATATTCCCCGCGAAACAGCACATAAGCTGGCTTGGGAGTTGGTAGTTCTTTCATCACCATGATTTCCTTCAACCCTTCGAAGTACTTCGCCTCCTCGATTCTCGCATTTTGTAAGTCCTTGAGCAGAGCTTGATAAGCTACGTCTTGGCGGTGCAAATACCAATCGAATAATTGCGAGCGAATCTCGGCAGTCAGTTGCTCGGGAGGAGTTGAAACTGCATTGGTAGCTTCAGCTTCATCGAATATCGCAAACGCTTCGAACGGTGTTACGACTGAGTCGAAAACGCGTAGATCATCCACTGAACCGCCGGTAAAACCGCGATCCCGGAAGCGTTCACCAAGCGTTATATTGTCACCTCCTCCACCGGTGATCTCTCGAGTCAGTGAATCTTTAATGACTTCGGTCTCAGCTTCACGGCCGTTGACATAAATGGCTAGTCCCGAGGCCTTGCTGCTTCCATCGGATGTTACGATCACATGAACCCATTGATCGATCGGAAATTTTTCTTTGGCAGCAATGGACATCGCGTTGCCCGGCCAAAAATGAATCAAGGACCATTTGAGTCGTCCATCTTCAAGCAGTAACTCATAACCTCGACTTGCAGCATCGGTCCAAGCGCGAGATCGATGCATCACCACAGAGCGCGATTTTTCGTCCGGCGTCTTGAGCCACATCGAAACACCAAAAGGTTGGTGACGATTAAAGTTGCCCAGCGGCAAAGTTACCGGATCGTCACCCGTAAATCGGATCGCTTGACCTTGACGGCCTTCGACGAGTCCATTTTCCCCATGAACGATTGCTGGTTGGGTTGGTGCTACGGTGTTGGTTAGTTGATTTCCTTCCTGGGAATCCATGGGAAAACGGGCTTGTTCTCCAGTGATCCATCGAGTCTCTTTTAGTGATAGCGAATTCAACCACTTCTCAAAGCCCGCCTGAGATATCGCGCGTTTTTCCGAGAGTTGGCTCTCCAACGCAGCGACCCGTTCGCGTAGGGTAGCCAGTTTCGCAGCGGATTCTGCATTTTGTAAAGTCAATGCAGGAGTGGGTGGCGAATTGGTAAAGAAAGCATAAAGTCCTGCTTCATCGATGTTTTGAAACATGGAAAAAAGCTGATAATATTCTTTCTGACTGATCGGATCGTACTTGTGGTCATGGCAGCGAGCGCATTCCAGTGTTAGTCCTAGAAATGCGGTTGCAAAAGTGTGAACACGATCGCTCACATACTCGACTCGATACTCTTCTTCGACACTCCCACCTTCCGACTCTTGTTGATGCAAGCGGTTGAATGCGGTTGCCAGGATTTGCTCGTCCGTGGGACTGGGCAGTAGGTCGCCCGCCAATTGCCACGTCACAAACTCATCAAAAGGCTGATTCCGATTAAAGGCTTGAATGACCCAATCTCTCCAGAACCAAACTTCACGTTCTCGGTCCACTTGAAATCCATAACTGTCCGCATAACGAGCGACGTCTAACCAATCGACAGCCATTCGCTCTCCATAACGGGGAGATGCCAATAAACGGTCCACCAAGTTTTCCACCGCGGAAGGTTTCTGGTCTTCAAGAAAAGCCGCCACCTCCTGTGGTGTTGGTGGAACCCCGGTCAGATCAAAACTCAGTCGACGAATCAAGTTGGTTTTCGATGCGATCTGTTGCTGCGTCAGTCCACGTTTCGACAAGCTATTTTGAATGATGCTATCGATCGTATCGCTAATGTTTTTCTCCGAGGTATCAAAAGATTTAACGGGAATAAAGGACCAATGTTTTTCGTAGGGAGCCCCCGACTTGATCCAAGTTTTCAGCGTTTCTATTTCGGAGCGATTCAAGGGAACCAATTTCGCGTGTGGGGGTGGCATCACCACCTCCTGATCGTCGCTGAGGATGCGCGCTATTATCGCGCTTTGCTCCGGTTGTCCCGGGACAATCGCCCCGGAAGCGATCGCAGAATCTCGATCGTCCAAGCGGAGTTCGGCTTCCCGTTTGCTGCTATCCGGACCGTGACAAAAGAAGCACTTATCCGACAAAATTGGACGGATATCCTCGTTGAACGAAATAGTTTCGTCGCCAAGCAAGGAACTCATTCCAATCACGAGACTCAGCAGGAAAAATCGCCCTAAACCAGTTGTCATTTCCATTTTTAATTCCGAAAAGGAAATCACTCGCCGTACTCGAATCGTGTTTAGTATAAACCGCAATTTCGATCCGCCCAAAACACCCCCTACATTCTAGCAAATGTCCACTATTCGGACATGGCTTCCGTAAGATCGATGGTATACCTGACGAGTCCCGTGAAGTTCGCCCCTCCTATTTCGCCCCCTTTCTACCGCTTTTGGGACCTCCGAAACCAGAGATTTTAGGGTGGGATTCGAAAATCGTTGCTTAAAACTTCAACGAATATGGTTTAAATGGCCAAACGCTGGCAAAATATAATTACCGTATCCTTAACGGTTGGAATGGTTTTTTGGTATTACTCGGATACGCTCTACTCTTCATCGCAATTGTCGATCGAGAGGGGAAAACATCGATTGGAGCTGATCTCGCCAAGGCGGGAATTGATCCGCTGTTGGCAGGGGGTATCTCCTTCGGATTGTTCCTCTCCTGGATCGCGTGGCGAAGTTCCATCTGGTACGCCTTAGCTTTCGTCCCTGCGATGCAGATTTATCTGGTCTTTGGTATCTTTTTGGCAGTTCTGCAGGGATTTGGTGAAATCTGTAGCGTGATCGGACAAGAGGGTCGTGCCAAGAAATGTTCCAATTGCGGAACACTGAACTCGTCTTATTCGTCCACATGCTCCGGCTGCACCGGGCACTTTATGAACTAGAAATCTGCAACCTGCGCCGTTACAACTCAACGGCGCAGGTTGTATCATTTAAAAACTTGGATTCGTTTTCAGTGGATCCTGTTGTTGCCTAGAGACCGAAAGACGAGTTGCACAACAACGTCTCCATGGGCAACGTCTCCACGGAAAATGTCTCCACGGGAAATGTCTCCATGGGCAACGTCTAAGTGGGCAACGTCTAAGTGGGCAATGGCGTCTGCTGCGAAAGCACTTGCCTGGGCATTCAGTTGGAAACACATCTAAAGCTTGAAGCATTCGTTGGTGGGGGAGTTTCTGTTGGCCCAATTCCAGAGGGAGTCTTCAATGCCGAATGGCCAGTTGCCATTTCATCGAATCGCGATGAATCGTCGAAGTGCATTGGCTTCACTTGCGATGAGCGCGTGTTGCGCGGGACTACATGCGGACGCGAGTGAAGATCGTCCGCAGATACCGATCATAGATTGCCATACGCATTTTTATGATCCATCACGAACCGAAGGTGTACCTTGGCCTGGCAAGCAAGATAAAATGCTGTATCGAACTGTCTTGCCTGCTGAATTTAAGCGATTGGCACAGCCTTTAGGCGTGGTGGGGACTGTAGTCGTCGAAGCAAGTCCATGGCTGGAGGATAACCAGTGGTTAATCGACTTGGCGGCTCGCGATCCATTTGTGCGTGGAATCGTGGGGCGTCTCGATATTCATTCCACATCTTTTGCGGACAACTTAACTCGATTTGCTCGCGACCGTCGATATCGAGGTATTCGTATTTCAACCAGCGATTTGGTCCGCGGACCGAGTTCGAGAGGTCGACTGCTTGAACATGTCAAGCTATTGGCGGACAGCGATCTGGAATTGGATGTGAATGGTGGACCGGACACTCCCCAGCATGTCGCGAAGTTGTCTGCTTCGGTGCCCCAATTACGGATTATCATCAATCATATTGGTAATCTCCCCATCGATGGTCGCGACCCACCGAAAGCTTGGTCGGATGCGATGGAGACTGCAGCTAAACAGGAAAATGTTTTTTGCAAGGTATCTGCGCTAGTGGAACAGACGGCAACTAAGCCAGCAACTCGAGAACTGGACTACTATATTCCCGTGCTGAATCATCTATGGAACAACTTCGGGGAAAACAGGCTTATCTTTGGGAGCAATTGGCCGGTTTCCGATCGAGGCGCGCCGCTCGATGTCTTGATTCGGATTGTCAGGGAATTCTTTATGTCCAAGGGAGAGTTGGCGGCCAAAAAGTTCTTTTCCGAGAATGCTGAGACTGCGTATCGTTGGCCGCGGTGATTCCGGCAACGCGTCGCGTGCATTAGGAAGTTTAAGAGGCGGGAAACTCCATAGCTGTCAGGTATTCTTCGATGCTTTTAGCGGTGTCCCAAGTAGCCGTTTGACTGGAATCGAAACGAGAGGGTATCGCATATTGGTTAACGCCTATCCGCCGAAACGCGAGATTCTTATCGAAAACGTCCATGCATGTCGCACCCACTTTCATTTCGGCTGCGATTTTCAAAAAGAGTTGTCGCATCATCGGCTTATCACGCAAAGGCCGATACATGTAGATGACGTCGTATTCTCCATATCGCGTAAACTCAAGTGCATCCCCCAATTCATTTGAGATTGGATAAGGATTGTCGGTTTGAATTTGGCTGAGGAGAAAATCGGCAACGGCGAGAGTTCGCGGGTCATATTCTAGGCCATCGCATCGTTCAAATTGCCCGCAGGCATAAGCGAGAAAGGGCTTTTCGCCGATGCCACTCCCCACGTCCAGAAAACTTCCGTTGCAATCGGCGACGCCGTAATAATGAAGGTATCGCATGAAGTGGTCGGGGCGAAAAGCGATGTAGAAATGATGCGAGGCTTGAATCGCATCCTGGCTAACTCGATAAGCAGACGGCCTTTTCGGGCAGAAGGCATGTCCAAATGCGGTGGGAATATCATTCAAGCGATTTTTCAGTGGCAGGCTGCGGACGTAGTCGATCATTGCTCTTAGATTGCCACGCTGCAAGATGCCTGACAACATATCACCCACGAGTTCTGGTTCTTTGCGCATAGCGGCCACCAAGTCGCTAGGCTTTTGCGTTCGCAGAAAACGCTGAAAGGATTTTGGAATCGAACGCACATTCTTGGGATGCCAGCCCAAAGGCTCGTGGTTAACTGAAGGTCGCACCACAACGGCCATCGGTCCAGCATAGCCGGTCCGCCGATGCTCGGTTGGCGCACTTGGATAGTACACGAAAGGGTGAGTCATCAATTCTTCCGGGGACGCGCTGCGCAACCAAGTCAGTGCCCATCGCTCATGCCAACGCCCGAGGCAACGTGGGCATGGATAGGCAATCGCTCCAATTCGATTACCGTCCATGTAGTTGCTATTCGATGTCAACAATACGGGTTTACGATAGCCTAAACATGTGGGGTTATCGCACTGATAACAGGATAAGCCGCGATACGAAGCATGCGGATAACGATGCAAAAGTTTGGGGGCCGTGCGCTCGGAAGAACAGTGCAGTATCATCGGCGAATTCCGTGCATTTCCGGAACCGAAATGATACCACAGCGATCGCTCGATTTCCTCCAACGAAAAAATACCTTCCGGTACGAAGCAGGCACCCGCAATCGGTTTACCATTGGCGCGGTATGCGGTTAACTGTGCCACCGTAACGGTTTCCGCTTCCAGTGAAAGGGACAAAGAGTCAGAGCGAGGCTTGCATCCCAACCATTCGATCGACTTAAGCGAGATTTTCAGGGGGGCAAGTTCGAAATATCCGTCGGAGTCTACCGATCGTTCGATATCGGCGGGCAAGCGTATACATGTTTGTTGTTCGTCTGTTCCAAGGACATCAGCGAGATGGTGCGAGATGAGTTTTTTCAAAATACGCTCTGGGCACTTATACCATGATTGCTCGCGATTTATCTTCCCATACCAATGCATCATGATGTTGCTTCCGAAACGGTGATTCTCAAAAAGTGAACGGCGGATTAATGGCTATCAAGAAAATCATAAGGACTTTAAAGTCTGGAGGATGGGATTCACTGCGAATCTTATACAAGACGGAAGATATTGATTCCGTGGTGATACTTCCCGTTTAAGCTTTCTCGGAATGGTGTTTGGCCAAAATCCTTTCGATCTGCCGGCGATGTATTCCCATATGGATCCCTGCCAACGCGTACCAGCCAGAAGCGTTCAGGGGTCCGAACCATGGATGCTCAAAACGCGCCTTGGTATTAAGGCTCGTTGCAGGTATCACAACGCTCAATAATCGATCGCAGGAAGATTCGTACTCGGCGACAACTTCCGCCCCAATGCCTCCGCCGGGTTTAACATCGGCAGTGCTGATTTTGATTGGAGGGGATTTTCCTTGTAATAGTTGCTCGATTAGAGGTGCCATCGCTTGATGGACAATTTTTAGATGTTCAAGCGTCATCCAGACCGACCAATTTCGACTGCTATCTTCAAGCCCAGCGATGCGGGGAATAAGCTGAAGTGAGCAACCAGTCACGGGATCACATTTATCTACGAGATTGCTGATCAACTTGCGTTCTTTGGCAAACTTCTTATCGAAGGATCTGCGGCTATTCGTACAAATTCGCAGCGAAAAAAGGAAACGTGCTACCAGTAATTCGTGCAGCGGTAGACCGGCCCCCGGCGGGGCGAGTTTGATATCTTTCCTGTGAATCATGTCGATGCAGTTTCCTTCGGATAGGATCATTTACTTCAGATCGGCAGGTCGCAGTGCTACGTCCTCGTCCGGTTTGATTCGCTGCCAGATTTCAATCATATCACCCCCAGCGGGCAATTTAGCGCTTTGTATCCAACGATCCCCCTCGAATCTACAATCAAAGGGATACTCTTTTCCGAAATTATTCTGCTTGAATTTCTCATCCAAGCCATATCGCATCGTTTCGATATACTTACCATCCACAACTTTCCAACTCCCACCGGCGGAGCGGAAAATTTTTCGATCGTCGGGTTGATATCCAATCCAAATGATGTGAACTGGGGTAATGTGCTTTATCGTGATCGAATTTTTATGAAGCTCACTTGGCACACCCCCAAAGGATGCTGAAACGATACGCCAAGAGCCAACCAGTTGTTGTCGAATTTCATCATCGGACAAAGTCGTCGCGGCATCTGGATGCGCGTTGGGGTTCGATGTGCGTGGAATAGTTAGAAAGCCACCAATCAAAAAAAAGGATAAAGCGGTAATCAGCGCGTGTGGGCCATAACGCATAGAATTGATTCTCCATAAGAACAAGAATCGCAGTGAAAATCAGGAGCTAGTGATAGAGTAGGGCCTGTCCATCAAAATCGCTCGGCTAGCCTAACTTTATTTTTTCGCGGGCACAACATCCAAGCCATTAACGGCCGGGTATTTTGACGGGAACGTTGACTTATTGGGGATGCTGGAGCGTGACTGCTGGCCAGCCGGTTGATCCGAGTGGCGAAGAACAGAGGCTAATCCGATGCTTCAGCTTTCGGACAATTTGGCGATATCTGCTACATTTCCCGGCAGCACATGCTTGCAGTATCTCCATTCCTGAACCGTTTGGTCATCGATGTAGAAGTTAGGTTTGGGAAGAAAGGCTGTGAAGCAAGCCGCGATTCCAAATTCGTCCGCGGAAGATTTCGCGTAGGTCGCGCCCCCCGAACTCCAGAGGTAGAGTGATTTTCCCTGGCGGTGAAGTTCCTGGATACAGGCGATAACTTGCGGATTGGGAATACGTTTTTTTCCAACGCTGCGAACTAAAGTATCATCGACATCGACAAAAATAATCGATCCCTGCATAACATTGCTCCTGAATTGATTTGCGAAAAGTGATTCGCGAACCAACTCGTATGTTCTGGTTTATAACTTGGGAGCAATTTGCGTTTTACGATCGCTCGCTGGACCGACTTCAACGAACTCTCCCGTCCATTTCAATTTGTAAATATAGTTGGCTCGAATGCCATTTTCTCCGACCTTGGCAACTTTAAGTCCACTGAGAAAGTGATTTCCGTCAACCCAGTAGGGATCGCATCCGTGCGGTGTTTCCCAGTGACCTGCCAGTTGATCGTAGAATGCGATCGCGATCGTTCCTCCTTCCCGTGCTACGGCTTGTCCTCCAAGACCTAATGCAATCGCTATCATACCGTCTGCGATGGAATCGTTTCCCGAAGCAATGGCGATTTGTTCGCTGTGAGCCTCGCTTAAAACATTATCCGTGAACGCAATCTCGTGGCTTAAGGCTACTCCTTTGTAACCTAGGTTGATGGCTAGGCCACAATCGGTAATGGCTTCTTTTGTTCCGAGGAAAGAGACAACTTTTTTAAATTTCCTGTCTCCTCGAACAACGTAGTCGTTATCTTGATTTGGGTCGAACATTTTTCGGTATTCACTTATTCTAAAACTGTGATCGGTCCCGCTGGGTTTGCTTGGAGGGAAGTGATTTCAAGGAATATCATGTCGATACTTGGTTTGATAGTTGTATTTTTGATTGCACTGAGCGTGCGACTTATTTTCGTAGCGCTGCACCTCGGCGATCCAAATCGCTTGTGGAATGATTATGAGGTCGGTGGGCCGAGATTTCGACTAGCCGGTTGGTTCGATGTGATCACGCTTTCGGCATTTGCGATTGTGGCAAGCATTTCAGTTTTCAATATCCATAGTGCCGATCACCCGAGAACCATGGTTTTTGTAGCCGCCCTAGGACTGCAACTGCTCACACGTTTTACCAGTCAAAGTTTCCCAAGGACCAATGTGTCTGGGGCATTATTCGAAGCAAAATTGAGTTTTGGCATACACCTGCTGCTGAGTCTGCTAGGCGCCGCGGGGGCGACGTTGCTGGCATCCATTTATCTATGGTTTCGCAGTTAATTCGGTTAAATTTTTTGTACCGAACGCCATGATTCGAGTATTAAGAGTACTTCTTGTGGGTTGCTTTTAATGGGTGATTATTTCCGGGGTGGCGTTGTTTCTTCACCCTGTGCCCAGCGAGAATTTTTTGTTGCAGGAGTGTACGATTCCCGCAGTAAGCCCTAGGGATCGATTCTTGTAGGCGGAAATTCCCTCAAAATCGGACAAAGGATCGCGGCGACTTCGAAAGGGGAAGCGTCTGCTTTATAGTTTTTGCGATTGAGTCGCGCTATGCTAGACAAGAGGTTGCCGACATCTCAAGCATTGAAACGATGAACAGAGCAATGCCACGTAGTGATTGAACTTCGCATGTGACATATGGAAAAGCTGGAAGCGATTGCGATGAAAATGGGGAGGTCAAAACTTGCTCGCGTTAGGATTCTCAAGCGTGCCAGCACCAATCTTCGCAACTTACTGAAGGCAGATGACAGTCTATGAGTCTGCACTTAGATCCGACCGAAGATGAGAATGATTTGGTAGCCGCTGCTATCGCTGAGTATCTTGAAGCGATGGATCGGGGTCTGGATTTTGATCAGGCTGGTTGGTTGAAACGCCATGCCTCGGTTCGGCAAGCCCTACTCGATTTTCTTGCGATGGAGAGGAAATTCTCTGGGGCTCAAACGAAACCGCAAGATTTTGATCGTGATCAATTGGAGGAAACGATTGATTTGCAATCGGCTGCGGGCGAGGGGCAGCAAGCGAGCGCGGGTGCAAACAGGCAAACTCGGTCAAAGATCGGGCCGTACACGTTAAGGCGGATGCTTGGTTCAGGTGGTATGGGGACTGTCTATGAGGCGACAGATTCCGCCGGTAATCGTGTTGCGTTAAAAGTGCTTTCGAACAAATGGTTGAATTCCCCTGAGTCACTGCAACGTTTCAAGCAGGAAGGTAAGATTGCCAGCAGCATCAATCATCCGAGATGTGTTTTTGTCAAAGCGGCAGACGAGGATGATGGTATTCCCTATCTTGTCATGGAGTTGATGACGGGACAAACGTTGAAGGATCTTGTGCGAAATCATGGGTCACTTTCGATCAAGAAGGCTGTGCCTGTCATACTTGATATCTTGGACGCTCTGCAGGAAACGCATACCTACGGCTTGATTCATCGCGACTTAAAGCCCGGCAACTGTTATCTTGAATCCAATGGTCGGGTCAAATTGGGTGACTTTGGATTAGCTCGATCGATCGAACTTCCATCGGATTTAACCATCCAGGGTGAATTCGTGGGGACGCTGCTATTCGCGTCCCCGGAACAAATCAAAGGCGAATTGCTCGACGCAAGTTCCGATATCTATTCCGTATGTGCGACCTTTTATTTTTTGTTGGCGGGTCAGGCACCTTTCGCAGGTAGTTCTTCGACAACTTTGGTGGCCAAAATCGTCTCCGAAGATCCCATACCTATCCGAAAATTGAACCCACAAGTTCCTGTGCTTTTAGAGCATGTGATCATGAGAGGCCTGGACCGAGATCGAAACGCGCGATATCAATCGGTTGTCGAATTGAGACAGGCCTTAGAGCCATTCCTTTTAGGAAGTTCTTCGTTCGCAGCCTGGGGACGTCGCTTATCGGCTTACGTTATCGACTTCACTATCTCGGGATTGCTGGTCTATGTCGTGGCGATGATGCTATTCCCAGACGCCTACAGCCAACAGTTCAGTGACCGATTAAAATTCGTCAATTACCTATTGTTGCTGATACCGGTGCTCTGCTACTGGTTTGTTTTTGAATTCCTGGGAAAAGTTTCGCCCGGAAAATGGCTGTTAAAACTGCAGATCATCGACTGTCAAACCGGAACGCAAGCGACGCGAGCCAAGTTGTTTCTGCGGACATTTGTCGCTCTATTTATGAGCTCAACGACAGATATGTTATTACTGTTATTGATTCCTGAGTCGTTCGACTATCGACTTTTATTTTTGCTGCAGTCACTCGGTTATCTTTTTTCTTTCGGGATCACCATTTCGCCCTTGCTGTTCAACCCTCGTTTTCGCATGCTATTTCATGACTGGCTGAGCCAAACCATCGTAGTTGATCGCACTAAAGTTGGGTTAGGACAGTTGCTAGCTCGAGCGGCCGCAGACTACAAACTACCTCAAGCATCGGCGATCAGTTATCCTAAAAAATTGGGTGATTTTAAGGTGGATGGTTTGCTGTGCTCCTCTGCTACGTCGGCGGTGCTGGTAGGTCACGACTCGCGACTCAATCGAGGTATTTGGCTTCTGCTTCGGCCAATTGCGGACCGTGAATTACCCCTACCGAGGCGAGTTTGCGATCGAGCAACCCGTGTTCGATGGTTAACAAGTGGCTTTGAGGGAAAATGGCGGTGGGATGCCTTTCTCGCTTTTCAAGGTGCACCGCTCAAAAACTGGACTTCCACTGAAACTCCTTTCGATTGGCAAACAACTCGGGGTATACTTTTCCAACTTGCCCAAGAACTCGACCAGGGGTTGCAGGAGGGTGTGCCAGTCTCTCTGGTTTCCATGGAACAGGTTTGGATGGATTCGCGAGGACGCGTTGCCGTTTTGGACTGGTCCACCACAAACTTTAGCGATGACTTTCTATCGTTCAACACGACACCCCAAAATGAACGAGGCTTGCTTTGTGAAGTCGCCCGTCTGGCATTGTGTGGAAGCCATCTACCGTTAACCGGAGAGCATCCACCAATCAAAGCCTTAGTTCCATTGCATAGTCGCGAAATATTGCAGACCTTGAATGACTCACCGCAATCGAATGAAATGAAGGATGACTTTTGCGCTTCGAAATTTTTGAAAACTTTGGAGGAAAACAAAATCAAGCCCGGTGTGGTTACTTTTGAAAACCGCTTGTTGGGTTGCGCACTTTTGTTCTTTCCTGCGATCTTCGTGCTGGGACAGATGATTTATCTTTCTCGCTTGGGTTCGTTTGTCGCTATGTACGACCTGAACAACAAAATGTTAACTCCGGTAGTTGTCGATTGGCTGCTAGAAGGAGAGAACCTAGTGAATTCGCGCGAAGCGTACTCTCTCGCAAGGCTTCCATCTCGTGATGCTTTAGCCCAATGGCAATCAGAAAATACGAAGAGGCAGCAAAGCCTGATCGACCTGTACAAAGCCAGAATCGATAGTCTAACTTTGAATGACATATTTCTGGTTAATCGATTGATGTTAAGCGACGACCCGCAAAAGCAACTCGGAAAAGTAATTGTCCAGCGAATATCGGATTCAAATCGGCTTGTGGCTCTCCATTGGCCTATCGACAACCAAACAACTGAGATCGATTCGAGTATCTGGCAGGAAATTGTTGAACAGACCACTGGTGACGAAGAGATTCATTCCATTTCAAGCAGAGGCATATTTATTATGCTCTACACACTTTTTCCATTTGCGGTCTGGCTTTTTATATCCGCACTGACAGGAGCCAACTTGTCGTTGCGATTTTCGGGACAAGCGGTTGTTTGGTCTGATGGGCAGCCTGTTTCAATCTACATCCGATGGCTCAGACTGTTATTGGCATCCGTTCCCTTTCTCGCAGTACAACTTTTTATTGCATGGATCGATTGTTTTCATGCTGAATATTTGTGGACTTTGAGCACCGCTACCATTTTGCTCGGCTCGCTATTCCCGCTCTATGCGATATTCATTCTTATCTTCCCGCGGCGTGCGCCTCATGACTGGATTTTGGGCACGCATCTCGTTCCGCGTTAAACATCCTCCTTGATAACGAAGAATCGCTCGCACATCACTGAAAATCATTTGCATTCCGTGGTCTCTGCCGAAAGAAATTATGGTTCACGGTAGGAAAGCAAAGTGGCTGTCGCGAACTTCAATTTTGCTTGAGCGATCATGTGATTCGCTTGGGCACGAGCCCACGTATTCTCGGCTTGGACCAACTGGAGATGAGCATTGAGCAATTGATCGAGTGTGAAACTCTTTTGTGTTTCATCGCGAAAGGCATCTTTCCAACGCTCGTTAAGATAATCAAGTTCCGCGTGAATCGCCAAAGCGGATTGAATAGAGGATTCCAACTCGGAGTATGCAGCATCGAGTTGTGATGCAGCTTCAATAACAGCCGCCTCAATATTAAGTAGAACCTGATCGAACTCGAGAAGGCTACGTCTTAGCTCCAGTCGCCTTTCTCGCAAGATAGCCCGAGCGGTGTAATTTCGAACGGGACGCTGATAGACGAGACCACCCGAATAACTAGGTGTTCCGTTGGAAAATTGATCCGTCCAAGATTGAGCAGCCTCGTAATCGCCATTCAATCCTCGCAGGTACCCATCTAGTACCAAGTCCAATGTTGGTCGCAAATCCTGTTCGGCGACATCCAGTTTGAGCCGAATGGATTGAAGATTCATCTTGATGGCTTGAACTTTAGGGTGATATTGCAGGGCATTGGCAAGTTCCTGTTGAATCTCGATGTCAGATTTCCAGTCGGTGGGTAACGTTACAGGAATGAGTTCGATTTGCTGGGCGTCGCGCAATTCTGGAGATCCTATCGCGGCTCTCAATTTCGCCTCCGCCCCCATGATCTGCGCAATAACAGCGGCCTGCGCAGCTTGCAATTTGGCAATGGCAGAATCGGCACGCCAAAGCTGACTTTGCAAGCTATCGATATCAGTCCTACCGGCCAACTGGTCTCGCAATTCACCCAGTAATCCAATCGCTCGATTGTTTTGGCGGAATTGAGCGCGGGCCGTCGCTAGTTCCCAATAAGCGATGGAGATTTTGAAAACGTGATCCTGGATTCTTTCTACGGTGATTTGCTCGCTCGCATCAGCGGCTAGTTCAGCAATAACAATGGTTGATCGATTGTAGGCTACTCCGCTTCCTCGCATCAGCGGCTGGGTATAACCCAAACGGAGTTTTGTACTAGCTTGCTGTTTGGGGATAAAAAACTGTGAGTTGTTATCGAGGAAGTCCAATTCTTGGGTGAGTTCCGTGGTGCCGCCGCGGAAATTTTTCTTTCGCACGCCAACACGATTATCTACGCCAATTTGGTTCAGTTGACTAAAAGCGGTTCCGGTTTCAAGTGTGGTTCCAACAGGATCGGATGTGTCGCGAAAGATGGAATCGATGAACGTAGACGCATCGAATGGACCGAGATTTTCGCCGATTTTTGCATTGTAAATTTGTGTTTCAACGATGGTCGATTGAATGTAGGGAGAGTTATCCAAAGCGGACGAAATCATTCGGTCCAAGTCCCAATGTTGTACATTTTGGACGTTGCCTAGCTTTTCTGCTGTTTGTTCGATCCACCATGGACGAATGAGCACTCTTTCAGCATTCGCCTCTGTTTGCTCGGTTTCATTGGAATCGGAAGAGCGATACGGGGAAACCAAGGGGACGGTGTCCGACGGTAACCGCAACAATTCCCATCCGCGATACGTCGGCTTTTCCGGGTCGATGCCAACGTTTTCGTGGTCATCTTTGTCAGAAATCGCATTTTGCGAATCGACGCTAAGAATCGCTCCCGAGGATGGCGACGGTCGGTAACCCCAAGGAGTACTCGGAATGGGGAGTTCAATTAGAGCGGCGGAGGCGGTTGTGGCTTGTGCGGTGTCTTGGGCAAAGCTGATCGCGCAGCATTGAAATCCAACCCAAATAATGAGGGTTGCATTTAGTAAAGCGAAATTGAATCTCGCTTTGGACTTATTCACAGGCCCTCCCTAGCCATGCAATCTAGCGACCCAAAACTGTTGCCGCATGAAGCTGAATCGATCGCGCAAATCATCTGATCGACACCGCTTTAAATGGTGGTCCGTTGTGCGGACCTCTTGTCTATCTTTCGGATTAGACGCAAGGGTATCAAGATAAGAGTGCTTTTAAGAAATCGTAATTCTCCGTTGCAGCCGAATTGTTGTGCATACTCGCTACAACCCTCACAGCGAGCTGCGTCAATTCGAGAAGCCTTTCCTTGAATGTCTGAGGTTAAAATCTTTGGGTCGCTTTTCAGAGCTAAGCTCTTATGCGGTGTTGCGCCTTGATGGCTTCTTCGTCATATCCGATTCAATCGTTAAAGTTTATCCGATTTTGGGATTGCTTAGATGTTCACAATAATCAAAAAACAATTAACCTCGCTCTCTGCGGGTTTACGTCGATTAATTGGTGAACGTCCAGTGAATCCACCCATAGAGTTAGATTTGCAATTCCTGGAGCAACGGATTCTTTATAGCGCGACACCACTATCCCCAGGTTTTTTAACGAATCTAGCAGGCAGCGAGAGTGGAGCGAGTGCTGATGGCCCAGACGACCTAGTCTACTTGTCGAATCATTTCTCGACTCTCAGGGAATTTGAAGGTCAGATTTTGCCTGAGCATCAAAACCCCGCCATTATCGCGGAGGCATTTGAAGGGCTCGATAAACTTCTCAGCGAGTTGCATGAGCTTGAAAAAGATTCCGAGAGTAGAGCGGAACAGGGTATTTCTACAGCCGAAAAGCAAGCTCCATTTTTTTCCCCAGTGGACGAGGAAGAAACATCCATAAGAGAATTGATCGTGATCGATTCCTCGTTGCCCGATTTCGAAACCCTTTTGTCGAATTGGCCGGGAAATCAAAATGACGATCGAGCTTTCGATGTCTTACTGGTTGGAAGTCAAGTTTTTAATCTAAAGGAAGTAGGTCAGTTTCTTCAAAATTCAGGCTATGAATACGGGGCAATTCATCTCGTAACTCACGGTTTTAATGGCGGATTTCAGGTAGGGTCGGATACCTTGACCAGCGGAGGTTTGTCAGAGTTTCGAGTTGTATTGGAAAGCTTTCAAGCATACTTGACTGAAGACGCTGATCTGTTTCTTTATGGCTGTTCCATTGCATCGTCCGAGAGCGGACAGCTCTTTGTCGATGAACTATCGAGAATTTTAGGTGTTGATGCGAGAGCTAGCACTGATGCGACCGGAAGTGCTTTGCTAGGGGGCGACTGGGACTTGGAATATACGGTTGGCGTGACAAGCTCAAGTCTTGTTCTATCACAATCGCCGGATAGCTGGCAACATTTATTGCTGACACATACCGTCCGCGATAACTTCAATACTGTATCTTGGTCCAACAATGATGGCACCGCCTCTTGGTCGGGTGACTGGGTAGAGATCGATAATGCAGGTAATGGAGTAACCGCGGGTGATTTTCTCATTCAATCGAATCAATTGCATTTATCGCCGGGTGATGTATCGAATGTCCTGACACGGCAAGCGAACCTCAGTGGCGTGTATACCGCAACGCTGACGTTTGATTACGATAGCACCCTGGACGATAATCTAAATCAATCGAGCATCGCGTTGGAAGTTTCTGCGGATGGAAATAGTTGGACACTGTTAGATGTTTTTTCAGATTCACAAAACACCCAGGCCGGCAGTCTTTCTTATGACCTCACGCCTTATATATCCGCGCAAACCTTCGTCCGGTTTTCCGTCGGGATCGCTGATTCGAGTTCATTTCATTTGATCGTTGACAATTTCCAGATTTCGTTTAGTGGCAACACAGCACCCATTCTTAATGCCGCCAGCAATCCCATTTTCCCGACCGTGATGGAAGGCGACTCATTTGCTAGTAGTATCAGTATCGAATCTCTGATTGAAGATGGTAGTATCACAGATCCAGACGGTGTTGCCGTTGAAGCGATAGCGGTCACCGAAATGCAGGATGGACTTGGAACCTGGCAGTACAGCTTGGATAATGGATTTAATTGGTTATCTATCGATACGAAAGCGCTTAATAGCAACACGAATGAGCTTGCGTTGCTTCTTGGACCGACCGCACAGTTGCGAATGGTTCCCTTCGGAGACTTAACGGGAACGCTGAGCCAAGCGATTACCTTCCGAGCATGGGACCAAAGCAGCGGAGTGGAGGGGCAGTATCAAGTTATTACTAGCACAGGGGGCGAGACGGCTTTTAGCGTATCGAGTGATACAATTTCTGTGGTGGTTTCTGGAATCAATGATGCGCCAACCTTTTTGCATGGCGATGGAATCGTAACATCGGATATCGGTGTGGGAAATGATGTTGCCAGAAGCGTGGCGATTCAGCCCGATGGAAAAATACTGGTTGCAGGTATCAGCGAAAATTCCAGCGATAGCGATTTGCTTTTGTCTCGATACAACCCTGATGGATCGCTCGATACGTCCTTTGGTGTCGGCGGCCATATCGTTACGGCAATCGGCACAAGCGATGACAAAGCGAACAGTGTCGTAATTCAAGCAGACGGAAAGATATTGGTCGGTGGGACATCCATTATCGGTGGAGTGAATCTATTCGCACTTGTGCGATATGATACCGATGGAACTTTAGATTCATTCTTCGGTGTCAATGGAATAGTGACTACGTCTCTGGGAACCGGGACTGATGTCATTTCCAGTATCGCTCTACAAACCGATGGCAAGATTCTAGCTGCGGGCTATACGACCACTGCCGGAAATTCAGATTTTGGAATCGTTCGTTACAACAGTGATGGAACACTTGATACCAGCTTTGGCAGCGGCGGAATGGTGATTACTTCCGTTGGGACAGGGAACGATCAGATTCAAAGTGTTGTCCTGCAGTCCGATGGTAAGATTGTGGCCGGGGGATACGCAACTTTTAGTGGTGACTCTGATTTTGCTATCGTTCGCTATAACAGCAACGGTACACTTGACTCGAGTTTCGGTGCAGGGGGAATGGTGACAACGGCCGTTGGTTCTTCGACCGATGTCGCTACAAGTCTTACCATGCAGATTGATGGCAGGATTCTGGCTGGGGGTTACTTCCACAATGGATCGAACTTTGACTTTGCTTTAGTTCGCTATAACATCGATGGCTCGCTGGACAGCAGTTTCGGCTCGGGTGGCCGAGTTACAACCACGGTTGGTACAGGCAACGATTTCGGATCTAGCATTGCCATTCAAGCGGATGGCAGAATACTTGCGAGCGGTAGTGCCTGGATAGGATCCAGCAGTGATTTTGCGATTGTACGCTACAATTCCAATGGGACCATCGATAGCAGTTTTGGTAGTGGTGGGAGAGTAACGACGAGTGTTGGTGCGGGCGATGACCTCGCACATTGCATGGCAATTCAAGCCGATGGTCAAGTGATTCTTTTGGGCTCGAGCATTCAGGGGATTCACCAGTCTCTGGCCCTGATAAAATACAATCCGGACGGTTCTCTATCCTCGACATTCGATTTAGAGCAATCCCTTGGTGGTACCGTATCATACACGGAAAATGGTAGTCCCGTCATTCTCGATTACGATGTGCGAATATCGGATTCGGAACTTCAAACAGGCAATTATGGTGGTGCGACTTTAATTTTACGCCGAATTGGATCGGCGAATTCAGAAGATAGTTTCTCTGCCACAGGAACGTTGGGTCCGCTCGTTCAAGGAGCCAATCTAACCGTGAGTGGAACAACGATCGGAACCGTCACGTCGAATAGTGCAGGATTGCTCACACTAACATTCAACAACAATGCGACAAATGCTCTGGTCAACTCGGCTATGCAGCAGATCGCCTATTCCAACACCAATGATTCCCCCGCTGATACCGCTGAAATCCGCTGGATTTTCAGCGATGGTAATACCGGCCTACAAGGTTCTGGTGACGCTGCGTCGGCGACAGGTTTGGTTACGGTCAATATCACGGCAGCGAATGATGCACCGGTTGCAATCTCGGATATGGCTACTGCAGCAGAAGCTGGCGGAATCAACAATCTGTCGGGGGGAACCGATCCTTCTGGAAACATACTCATCAACGATTCAGACTTAGACACTGGTGATGTGATAAGCGTCGTTGGTGTGAGGCAAGGTATTTTTGCTAACGCAACGGGCAACGTTGGTTCTCAAGTGAGCGGACTCTATGGATCGATCATCATCGACCAGGACGGAAACTACACCTATTCCTTAAACAATGACCACCTCGCGGTACAGGCTTTACGTACGAGTCTGAATACGCTCGCCGATATTTTCACTTACACAATCAGCGACAGTTGGGGGCTTAGTGGTACTGCACAGATCACGGTTACGATCGAAGGGGCAAACGATGCTCCAACCGATATTTTAGGTACTTTAAGCGTAGTCGAAAATGCTTCCAATGGCACGGTTGTTGGGACGGTAGCGGGTCAGGATCCTGATCAGGGAGACTCTCTGACATATAGCTTGGTCGATAACGCGGATGGACGTTTTGCGATTCAAGGTTCGACCGGCAACGTGACTGTTGCTAACGGTAGCTTACTCGACTACGAAATGGATACATTCCACAATATCACTGTTCGAGTTATGGATATTGCAGGACTTTCATTTGATAAAGTGATAACGGTGAATGTCTCGGATGCCGAAGCGGGGGTCGTGCTCAATAGTGCTGCCAGTCCGGCACTTGGCTCAGTACTTGAGGGAACGATCAACCCGACTGGCACAGCAGTAGCTTCGATCGTTGTTGATGGGAGCATTACGAATCCCGATGGGGTGGCAGTCGAAGCGATCGCCATCACAGGACTGAATACCAGTCTAGGTACTTGGCAATATAGCCTGGACGGTGGCATAAGCTGGCTGACGATTCAGGCGGATTTAATTAATCGCACTACGAATGAATTAGCACTGTTGCTTGGGCCAACGGCTCAATTGCGATTAGTTCCATGGGGCGACCTTCATGGGACCATCAGCGATGCTATTTCATTTCGTGCCTGGGACATGTCCATGGGGAATCAAGGGGACTATGTCATCATTTCCGCAACAGGTACGGGGAGTGCCTATAGCGCCAGCAGTGATATTGCGTCGATGACTGTGACACCAACCAATGACGCCCCCAGCTTTCTGCTTGGCGACGGAATAGTAACAGTTCCCATTGGTATCAGCGATATCTTCCACAAATGCACGGTGGTGCAGCCCGATGGAAAGATATTAATGGCCGGGACCTGCATGAATGGATCTTCAAAAGATCTATGCATATTGCGATTCCAAAATGATGGTACGCTTGACGCGAGTTTTGGCGGAGGAACGGGGAAGGTTGTTGCTGGCTATTCAGGTTTGGATGATTTTGCGCAGAGCATCAACTTGCAACCGGATGGGAAGATTCTGATTGCCGGATATACGGGAACCACGCAATACGATTTCTCGTTGATGAGACTCAATGGCGATGGTTCGCTAGACAGCAGTTTTAGCAGCGACGGCATGCTGATAACTTCTTTCGGTAGCGATTTTGATCGGGGTCGCAGCGTGTTGGTTCAACCTGATGGCAAGATACTCGTCGGAGGCTCAGCCAGTGTAGGTGCGACCGATCACGTCGCTGTCGTGCGGTACAATTCCGACGGGTCATTGGATACGAGTTTTGGCGGGGACGGCAAGGTAACCACACCGATTAGCGATTATGCGCGAGGTTGGAGTCTTGCGATACAGTCGGATGCAAAAATTGTTTTGGGTGGTTACGCGTTAAATAGTGGCGACCGGCTTTTCGCGGTGGTGCGTTATAACACCGATGGAACCCTCGATACAAGTTTTAATAGCGACGGTGTCGTATGGACAACGATTGGTAGCGATGCTGGTATCAACGGCAGCCTAACCATACAGGCCGATGGAAAAATTCTTATCGGAGGCAGCGCAACGGTTGCTGGTAACGAAGATTTCGCAATGGTTCGCTACAACACTAATGGTTCTCTTGATACTAGTTTCGGAACCGGTGGGAGGGTTACAACACCGATTGGTGCCAATGCCGATCAAGTACACAGCATAGCGCTGCAAAATGATGGCAAAATTCTGTTGGCGGGATCGAGCAGTAACGGTAGCAATAATGATTTCGCCTTGGCTCGCTTCAATGCCAATGGAACCCTGGATACCAGCTTCGCCTCAGGTGGAAAGTTTATCCTTGGTGGTGGGACAGGCGATGATAGAATTTACAGCATTAACGTACTACCCGATGGCAAAATAATCCTAGGAGGTACGTTACAAAATGGTACCAATAACGATTTCGCACTGATTCGCCTCAATGCAAACGGAACGTTCGATACTACTTTAGATCGGACGGGAACCCTTGGAGGAAGCGTTTCTTATACCACCGGAGGCTCACCGGTAATCTTGGATTCCAATGTCTTTGTTTTCGATCCCGAATTGAATTCAAGCAACAATTTCAACGGAGCGACCCTGACCTTAGCTCGAAATGGGACAGCCAACTTCAGAGATATTTTTTCAGCCGTCGGTCCATTGAGTCCGATGGTGTCAGGTGGCAATCTGGTCGTCCAGGGAGTTTCGATTGGAACTGTGTCGAGCAACAACGGCGGAACTTTGAATTTAGCGTTTAACTCCAATGCCACGGCCAGTTTGATCAACACAGCTCTACAAAATATTGCCTACAGTTATTCCGAGATTCAGTCGCCGGGCCCGGTGCAAATTCAGTGGATTTTTAGCGATGGTAATACGGGTGGGCAAGGCAGCGGCGGTGCAATGCTTACCAGCGGCGTGGTTAACGTAAACATTGCCCAAGGAAATATGAAACCCATCGCGCTGCCGGATCAATACCAAACAAATACGGCTTCTATATTAACGGTAGTGACACCAACACTACTATCGAATGATTACGATCCAGAAGGAGGAAGCTTGACGGCCGTTTTGTTGACGGGACCCTCAAGAGGCTCTCTAACTTTGCAAGCAGATGGAAGATTTGTTTTTGTGCCTGATCCAGATTTTGTGGGCACTGTCGAATTTGTCTATGCGGCTTCGGATGGAAACTTGCAATCGAATCCTCAAACGGTGAGCATAACCGTTTTGTCAACACCATCTCTTCCCAATACGCTAGATATCCTGAATCCGACCACACCCGGGCAAAACCAGCCCCCTCCATCATCTAATAATGATCAAAATCCATCGCCCAATTCGGACCAAAATCTCGGGGATGGAGAAGATGTCGACCAAGCAGAAGAATCAGAAACAATCAATGAAAACCAAGATATCGGAAAGGTAAGCCCGAAAATAGGAGTTTCGACCCTACGGCAGATTCAAGAGGAGAGCTCCGTAAAAAATTTCCGAGAAGTCTCCCAAAATGTTGCAAGTGAAGGGGCATTCCTGTTAATTGACAATGAACGCTCCAATTACATCAATCGAAACATCCAACAGAGAAATGAGGAAGAGACGCAAATAATAAATAGTTTGGTGGTGGATTACCTATACAAGTTGCCTGATCGAATGACCCTCAATGATCAAATCGTGCTTACACCAGAGATTCTAGCGGAATTCAGTCTGGAAAATGGAAAAATAGAAGCCACTCAATTATTAGAAGAAGACCATCAGCAAGTATTTTTTCAGACTGTAACCCCCTTTGCTCTTGGAACTGCTATCAGCGCAGGTATCTCCTTACATCTTATTTTAACAAGTCAAGTAGGAACCGTGCTTTTAGCGCAATCGAGTCTTATTGCCCCTCTAGATCCACTAACCTTTTTGGACTATTCAGGAGAAATCATGAAGTCAGAGACGGTAGAGGATCAGCTCTTTGAGAAAGCTTCGGTTGACAAAGCAAGGTGGAATCAATGAACCGCTTGAATGCAACGTACCGACTTGCCCTTGCTTTGGCATTGCTGTCAACCGTTCCTGTCATGTTGTGCTCTATTCTGATGAGATGGAGAGAGAGTCATTCTGTTTTACAAGCAAGAGTTTTGTCATGTGAACAGTTTTCGCTGCTTTGCTCTATGCATTTGCAACGCGGGAACACGGCTACCTTAGCAGAAATATCGAAGCAGTTTCTGGATAGAGATCCCTCGCTTCTAGCAATTCGACTAATCCAGTTGGATGGTAAAGTTATTTCAGAATTTCGAGAGACCGGGGACTCTGGTGATAAAAATATTGAGGAAGACAAAAGTGTGAGTCGAATGGCGGCTAATCTGCAAAGAATGGGCAAACCCTGGGCAACATTGGAATTCTGTTACAGGGAACCTGCGACCTGGGGACTTGCTATTCAGGTTTTCATCGCTTTGGCAATCGCGCTTTGCGTAAACTTTCCTCTGTTTGCACACACCTTAAGACGCAGCCTTTCGGTTGTTGATACATCTCGAGTGGTGCCTAAAAGAGTCCGAAATACTCTTGACACTCTTCCTGATGGAATAGCCATCACGGACTCAACGGGGCGAGTCATTGTCGTAAATGAGGCACTTCAGAAAAGTTGTCGAAAAAATGCCGAAGAGCTCATCGGTGTCGGCCTCAATACTCTCGACTTTCAAGCGCAGCAGGAAATTTTACCTTGGAACCATGAAGAGAAGAAGCACAGATTTCTTCCTGGAGTGAAAGCGTTTTTAAAGCATGACGATGGTATAAGCTTCTTCAAAGTTGGCAGTTCTCCTATTTTCGATGCCAACGATAAACATGCTGGAAATCTAATAAGTTTTCAGGATATAACCGAATTGGAGAACCAAAAACTTGTTCTGGAAAGCACACTGAGGGAATTGGGCGAATCGAAAGAAAAATTGAGTGAAAGAAATGCCCAATTACAGGAAATCGCGACCAAAGATATGCTGACAGGTGTCAACAATCGACGCTCCGTCATCGAGCAATTCGAAATTATTTGGGAGGAATGCAATACCAATAATCGACCTATGAGCGTCATCATGTTGGATGTGGATCGATTCAAACTGCTCAATGATAATTTTGGTCACGCTGTTGGGGATCGTGTATTGCGAGAGGTTGCCGATGTTTTAAAGCGTGGAATCTCAGGGCAAGGTGTCGTGGCAAGGTATGGTGGCGAGGAATTCTGCTGCATACTGTCGGGCTTTGATTCTACGCAAGCAACAGAAGTTGCCGAGTCCGTTCGAAAAATGATCGAGAAGGAACTCGAGCTGCCTTATCGCGTTACCGCAAGCTTCGGAGTTTCTTCCAGAAAGTTTGGAGCTGGAAGTTATCAAGAAATGTTGGAGCAAGCGGACCAGGCGCTCTACGCCGCAAAGCACGGCGGTCGAAACGCAGTATGCTGTTGGAATCCAAAGATCGGACAAAAAGAGAAAGACACTGAAAAAAAGCCTGTTCAAAAAGACTCGGCAAAACAAGAAGAAAACTATCTCTCGATTAGTTCAATCCGATCGATGTTTGGAACATCAAGCAGCGAAAAACAACTGACCCTTGTTCGAGCAGATCGTATCGCTAAGCTTTGTGTTGCCTTCGGAAGAAAATATCTTTCATACTCACAGCTCAATCAACTTGAAGCGGCCGCCCTATTGCGAGATTCGGCAAGCTGTTTGAACACATCTCATACGCTTGCCAATGGACCGGTTGAAGAAGGTCTGTTGCCAGAGAAGGTCGACAACAAGTCGTTGAGTCGGCAGATGTTGGCTTTGATCTCGGGCTCGAAGGAAGTAGCCGATATTCTATATTTCGAAAATTGCTTTTGCCAACGATCGGGATCTTCTGATTCAAGCCCAGGTGGATCAGGCATTCCATTATCTTCGAGAATCCTCGCTGTAGTGGCAATGTTTGATCAGTTTCGATTCAGCAAAAATGGAGAAGAGTTGAGAAGCGAAGCGGAGGCACTCGAGGTGCTTGCCAGGAATACTGAAGGGGGATTGGATCGAGAATTAGTGACCAGCTTCATTGAATTCTGTGATCAGCACTCACCTGGTAATATAGAGTCAAATGACGCGACAAAACGAGCGGTACCATCGGTTTCTACTTCCGAGGATTTAAAAGATAGTATTCTCAGGAAGATGGATGAAATTCTACGTTTAACCGAAGCCACAAACGACAATATGGCAGGTGAAGCTATTACCTCCTTAAATCTGCTAATCCGACGTCTGCAAGGAACTGTTTCTTTATCTTCTGAGGAGAATTTGGTAGCCATCGCTCAATTGGTTACGGACTTGCGATTGATTTGTACTGGGATAGAGAAGCAGGGATCAATGGATAACAACAAGTTATTCAGCTGACCACGCGATAGGCTTGCGACAAACTTAAGCGGTTGGATCCTTCTGCGAGGCTTCTGAAACAAGGTCGTTCCAGAAGCCATTTTGAGAAATTGCCGACAGCTAGAATCCAGATCGGCGTTTCTTTTGTTTTCGACTGCGTTCATTGGACCGGGTCGTTTTGGTGATTTTTCGGCGCGAAGAGATACTATCAAGCGTGCCGACGCTAAAAAATGTATTTTAAGGAACGTAGATAAGTGGTCGCTCCGCGGTCTGAAGCAGATAACGTCCCATGAATTCGTTGTAGTCCCATGTCACTAGCCCGGAACTTGGGTTATTGATAGCAAGCGTATTTTCAGAAATACCGACGATGACTACCCAATGTCCACTGGATAGCCCTGGCCAGCGACCAGCATAGATGACTGGGCCCCGATTTAGCATTTGCCACATTCCTTCATTGCTGAGACTCATATAGAGCGCTGCAAAACCTAGCTTGTTGGCAATTCTCTCGCGCTCGTTGGCACCATTAACGCCACCACCGATCCCAGCGTTAGCCAAATAAAGTTGTTGCGTTTCTGGGTCTTCGGACGGATCCTTTAGTTTGGCACCTTGCCCGCGACCTCGATTGTATCGAACCACCATTTGCAGCGAGGTATACCAACAAGACCAAGTCTGCGGTTGGATCATCACAGGAACCGAATGGCTGATAGAGCTATTCATCGTAGTAGACCTCTATAGAAAAGAGCTATGAAAATGCGAAAAAACGGGGAGCTATTTTATTTGCGACTGCGATCATTAAGCCATGACTATCCGGAGCATTAATATTCAATGATGTTGAGATTTTGCGATCTTTTTCTTATTGCGATTTAATTTCCCTTGATTCTGCGTCACTGTTATCGGACCATTCCCTTTTTGGTTCACCAAAATCTGAAAAGATTTATCATGAAAACTTTCTGATGATCTTGGGACATATTAACCTCTGGTAGTCTGGGGGATTGGTTGGGCGGCCCGAGAAGGCTTGACTTGCTCAAGAAACAAGAATTGCGCGTTTTATGCAGATGGTCCAAAGGAACAAACTATTCCCGTTAGAACGTTAGCTTTCGCTTCAAGGATTCTTTCGCTCTTTGCAAGAAAAGCCTATCTGAGAACCATTAGCCGACGGTTAGCCGCAGTTTTCATATAGGAGCGAAGGGTCGATCCGCTTAGCCGTTTATCGCCTTGGCGTTGGTCGCGGTATTCGGGGGTGAGCGGATAGGCTCTATGCCTCGGTTGAGTCATCGATGCGCGCACAATGGATACTTTATTTCTGTAATGCATGAAATCGAGGTTGCTGATCGTTTTGCGTTCAGTAGACTTGCATTAAATCTGTATTGGTCTACGACTGACTTGAGGTGAGAAACGTTTTCGCAGGCCAACACAAATATCTTCAAGAACAAGTGAAGCCATTAAGCGAGTCTACGATGGTCAGAAAGTCTACGATGGTCAGAAAGTCTACGATGGTCAGAAAAAGAGCAGTTCATTCTTTATTCATTGCAATCTGGATAGGTCTATTTTCTTTTGTTATTGCAGCACCTGTAGACGAAGGGTTATCGATACCCGATTTCACCAAGGGTGGCACTATACCTTCCAATGCGCCGCATGATTGGAATTTAGGTCCGACCGGAATAAGAGGTTGGATGTTTTGCGATAAACTGGTCACTAAAGATGCGCGACAAATCGCAGTCACCGCTGTGGATCAAGGCTCTCCTGCCAATGGATTGATCCAAGTTGGTGATGTATTGCTGGGAGTCGGGGGGAAGCGATTTTCCTACGATCCTAGAACCGAGTTCGGTCGAGCCATTACGGCGGCGGAGACCGAAGCACAAAACGGCGAGTTGTACGTGAGCCGCTGGCGCGATGGAAAAGTAGAGGAAGTCAAACTAGTTCTTCCCGTGCGAGGCTCATACAGCTCCACCGCACCTTATCAATGCTCCAAATCGCAAAGGATTCTTGCCGATGGTGTGAAGCGACTTGCGGAGATAATGAAACAGCCTGACTATGCGTCGATGGATGCTATTCCAAGATCCCTAAACGCATTAGCTTTATTGGCAAGTGGGGACGCACAGCATTTGGATTTACTCAGACGGGAAGCACGGTGGGCAAGCGATTTTGAAGCGGATAGTTTCAAAACATGGCACTATGGCTACGTAATGATTTTTCTCGCGGAGTATATTGTTTACTCGGGGGACGAAACGGTTTTGCCTGGACTACGGCGATTGGCCTTGGAAGCTGCCAATGGTCAGAGTGCGGTTGGATCTTGGGGGCACGGTTTCGCTCTACCAGATGGCCGACTGAGAGGTTACGGCATGATGAATTCTCCCGGCCTGCCATTAACGATAGGCCTTGTTTTATCGCGCGAAGCCGGTGTTAGGGATGCCAAGGTTGCTCAGGCTATTGAATTGAGTGCAAACTTATTGCGTTTCTATGCGGGGAAAGGTGCCGTCCCGTACGGTGATCACGCCGCTTGGATGGAAACGCACGAGGATAATGGTAAATGCGGAATGGCGGCCGTTTTGTTCCAGCTACTTGGTGAAAAAGAAATTGCTGAGTTCTTTACCCGCATGGCGGTCGCCTCGCATGGAGGCGAGCGCGATTGTGGTCATACGGGCAACTATTTCAATTTACTTTGGTCATTACCCGCCATTGCTCAGGCTGGTCCAGAGGCAACTGGCGGTTGGACGAAGGAATTTGGAGCGTGGTATCACGATTTGGCCCGCCGCTGGGATGGTTCTTTTTCACATCAAGGGCCTCCCGAGCCAGGGTATGACAGTTATCACGGTTGGGACGCGACCGGAGGTTACTTGCTTGCCTATGCCTTACCACTCAAAAAAATTATTCTGACCGGTAAGAAGGCTTACTTGCTTGAGCCTTTTTAGGAGGGGGATGTTGAGCATCTGATCGCCGATGGGCGAGGCTGGGACAACAAAGATCGAGAGAGTGTCTACAACCAATTCGATGAGGACAGACTCATAGAATGTTTGGGATCTTGGTCACCTATTGTACGGGAACGCGCAGCGGCCGCATTGTCGCGACGAAAATCTCCACCTTTGACCTCCATAATCGAATTGCTCGATTCGAAGAACTTAAATGCACAGCTTGGCGCCTGCGCAGCGCTGGAGCAGCTGAGGGGGGCTGCTGCACCGGCCGTACCAAAGTTGCAAGTTACATTAAAGGCTGATGATCTTTGGTTGCGCGTTCGCGCCGCTTCGGCCCTAGCAGCGATAGGGACTCCTGCGATGGTTGCCCTGCCAGATTTGCTGGCGATTGTCAGTCGCGATTTCGCGCCAACAGATCCACGAGGCATGGAGCAAAGATTTATCTCCGCCGTGATATTCAATCAATTGCTTACCTCCTCAAAAAAACTTGAGGGAGTCGATCGTGATAAGTTACATCATGCCATTGCGCGGAGCTTACGCAATCAGGATGGATACGCTCGGAGCGAAGTCAGCAAAGTCTTTCGCAATCTCAGTTATGAAGAGTTGCAGCCTCTTTTACCCTCGATTTTGGAAGCGATTGAAAAGCCCGCTCCTAGCGGCGAAATGTTCGCTGACGGTGTTCGACTCAATGGTCTCAGGGTGTTGGCAACGCATCAAATAGCGGAAGGGATGCAAGCATGCATCGATTTTATTCGCACACAAAATCCTTGGGCGAGTGAACATCGAACCCCAGAGATTCTCGATATTCTCGTGACGTATGGTGCCAATGCCCAGCAATTTATTCCTCACTTAGAAGAGTTAGCCCATCAATTCGAAAAAGGAGAAATTGATTTTCCTAAGCATCTGAGCCAACAAAAAGCAAAAGCTGTGCAGGATGCGATCAAAAAAATTCAATTCTCTCAAGATCGACCGAAGATGAAGAAAATCAAGTGAGGCAAACAAAGGAGTTAGACGAACGTTCGTGCGCTCACTTCACCTAGAGCTGTTTGGACATGGCGGCTATCCAAATATCCCGACCAACAATCTGGCGACCAAAACGAATGCGGTTAATAGCTAATCGAATTGACTCTTCGCTTCTATAGGAAATCCGTGGCTAACGCCGTCGGCTATTGTTTTCGGATAGGCTCTTGGAACGAGAACGTCTTCCAAAGCCTTGAGAAGCGGAATTCGAGGAGCGCGGTTCGGGACCATTATTCTTTCTTGTTGAGGAACGGGTTCGTTCGGGTGATGGATTCTTGGAGACATTTTCACTCCGCGATCCTGTGGAGTTGCGGCGACCGGAAGGTCGCGATTTTCCCTTCGCCGATCGATTCGACTGGCTAATGTGTTGTTTCTTTTTCGTGATTTGGCTGAAAGCTTGAAGCTCATGATCCTCCGCATTCACGCTGTGGAATGGATGGTCACGATCCACTGGAATTTTCATACCAATGGTTTTTTCAATCTGTTGAAGCAGTTTGTACTCTTCAGCATCGCACAGGGTGATACTTTCGCCACTCGCTCCTGCCCGAGCCGTTCGGCCGATACGATGCACATACGCATCGGCTTCCACAGGAACATCAAAATTGATGACCAGATCGATATTGTCGATATCAATGCCACGAGCAGCCACATCTGTGGCAATCAATACTCGCACTTGGCCATCGCGAAATAAATTAAGAACGCGTTGGCGAGCATTTTGTGACCTTCCACCGTGAATGCCTTCGGCAGAGACTCCAGCAGCCATCAAAGATTTGTAGAGCCGATCTGCGCCATGCTTGGTACGCATAAAAACCAAAACTCGATTGCGCGATTTATCCGAAAGCAAACGGTCGAGCAGTTTGCGTTTATTGCCGCGTTCTACATACATCAAACTTTGTTTGACGCGGTCTGCTGTTTTCGCTGGAGGCGTGACCATCACCGTAACGTGTTGATGCAGCAGTGCCGACGCCAACTTTTGAATCGGTTCGGGCATCGTGGCAGATAGAAATACCGATTGACGTTTGCCTGGCAGCAGTTTGACGATTCTCTTTACGTCGGGCATAAAACCCATATCCAGCATTCTGTCAGCCTCATCCAGCACAAAAAACTGAAGTTTTGACAATGAGCAATGGTTCTGGTCGATCAGATCAAGCAAGCGGCCTGGAGTCGCAACAATCAGGTGAATTCCTTTAGCCAGAGCGGCCACCTGAGGCCTCTGTCCTACTCCACCATAAATGGTCGTGTGTCTAACCTTAGTATGTTTCCCGATGGCCTGGATATTCTCAGAAATCTGAACGACCAACTCGCGAGTGGGTGCGATAATCAAGCCTAACGGTTGATAGGGAATGGGATTCTTACCCATCTGGTGCAGCTTCTGCAAAATTGGGATAGCAAAAGCGGCGGTTTTTCCTGTGCCCGTTTGAGCGCACCCCAGGAGATCTTTTCCATCGAGCAGGGAGGGGATCGAACCCGCTTGAATCGGGGTTGGAGTCGTGTAGGTGAGAGTCTTAAGGGCGGCTTGAATCTCAGGTATCAGTGGAAGATCAGAGAACTTTAGGGACACTTTTTCCTCAGTACTCTCCATTCAAAGGAGAGTGGCGAAAAACTATAAACAATCGGTGGATCTTAACCGATTGCAGAGGATTCCATAAGTCCAAATGACTTGAAGTCTCATGGATACCAATCAGGTCCAGAGCGTTGCCGTGATGGACGATGATAGGCCGAATTAGAGGAACAGAATCTATAGCTTCGTTTGTCACATTTTTTAAAGGGTCGGGGCCTGATGAGTGAAAGTAATTGGAGTGAAGCGGGGAATAGGATACGTCGGTTGGTTGGAAACAGCGACGCATGTTCTGCGGAAAAGCGTTCGAAAAGCAAATAAAGTAGCCAGAAAGTAACTGTTCTAAGTTGTTTTCCTTCAATAGTTTGTGGTAATTGGTGCTTGCACCGATTACGCCGAGAGTCTGAATAGCGTAAAATGCAGCCCATGCTAGATTACGACGTAGGCTGTGGAACGGGCAGAAAATGCGGCAGGCTCAAAACCGCCAGGTTCCGCTGAACCAAAACCCCGCAAAGGACAGCTCGTCAATGGGAATCAATTAGGAGTCTCTTTAAACCCGTCATGGTGATTGTGTATCTGCTAATTGCCGTTTTGCTTCTGCTGCTGAACGGCTTTTTCGTGCTGGCTGAATTTGCAGCCGTGAAAATGCGTCCGTCACGCGTCGAAGAACTCGTCGATGATGGGGTGTCGAACGCGAAATCTGTCAAGCATATCCAGACCTATCTCGATGAGTATCTTTCCGTTTGCCAATTGGGAATCACGTTCGCATCCATCGGATTAGGCTTTGTCGCAGAACCGGCAGTGGTGCGACTGGTTGAGCCGCTGATCGATTGGTTGGGCGTTTTTCCAAAAGATTCGCATGCCTCTTTTTTATCGGCTCATGGAATTGCATTTACGATCAGTTATTTAATGGTCAGTTTTCTCCACATTCTTGTGGGGGAATTGGTGCCGAAATCGATTGCGATTCGCCTCACCGAGCGGGCATCCCTGTGGACGGCCAAGCCGATGATTTTTTTTCACTATCTTTTTTATCTTCCGCTCCAGTTCCTCAATTTATCCGCCGCGATCGTGCTGCGTTGGATTGGAATTCGCGAATCGGGAGCGCATTCCGTTCACAGTGAAGACGAACTCCGAATCCTGCTCAGTCAATCGCAGACCGAGGGGATTATGTCTTTTCGCCGTTTGCTGTTTGTAGAAAACGTTTTTGACCTTGGCGAACTGCGGGTAAAAGATGCGATGCGTTCCAAGTCGCAGGTTCGCTGCCTGAGCGTTAGCGTGCCGTGGAAAGAGAACATGAATACTCTCCGCAAATTTCGGTTCAGCCGCTATCCATTGATCGAAGATAATAACCCAGATCCAATCGGGATTATTCATATCAAGGACTTAATGCTGTTGGATCACGATGATCCTGACTTGCGAAGTATTCGGCGAGCCTTTCTAACAGTGTCGGAAAATTCATTGCTTGAATCTTTGCTCTCGGAAATGCAGAAAAAACGTATCCATGTCGCTCTGGTTCGAAACAGTGAAGGGGCTTGGACAGGTTTTCTTACTCTGGAAGACGTCATCGAGGAAATCATTGGGACGATTCGCGACGAGTTTGAAGACGAAGAGCAAGTGCATTTATCGGACATCATTGACGAACGAAATGTTCAGCTTGACGTCGAAGCGAACGATACAGTGGAGGCTGTACGGCTGGCCTTGCAGAGAGTGAGTCAGTGGACGTTGCCTGTAAGCAGCGAGCAAGTGATCAAAGCGATCGATGAACGCGAGCGAGCGGTGGAGACCTATCTTGGCAACGGCTTGGGAATGCCCCACGCTCGTATGGTCGGAATCCAGAAGCCGATTGTTTTCTTTATTCGATCCGCCAAGGGGATACCTTATCGCGGCAATCAGGAGAGAGCGTATCTGTTGTTTGTGCTCCTGACACCAGCCGGACAGCCTCGTATCCATCAACGCCTGCAATCCGTAATCGCGACCATTATGGATGAGAGCGAATTCATCCCTGATCATCTTCGCAACGCAGAAACACCGGGAGAGGTTGTCGAAATTCTGAAGGCTGGTGAGCAAGCGACATTAGATTAGTTGATTGTCCAGCGATAACCGCAGGACAGTTGGTAGATAGCTGACGTCCGGGCAGATGAAGCCGAGCAGGCATAACACAGCGACCTTAACGAATGCACGGATGTGCCAACGATTCAGGTCGCTGTTGGAGGCTAGCGTTTTGTGCTCAAAAGAAACAAATCTCGCAACTTGAAAGTTCATTTCGAATTTTTCAGTAAATCGACCATCGCTTGCCCCATCGCTTCACCGACATCCATATAAACTTCAGCCTTGCCTCCATAATGTCCATTGCCACTGCCACCTTGTGCCATGGGGTGTGTGTAAACGGTAGACACATTGGATTCAAATTCCGGATACTTACCGGAAGTTCCGTCGACGGCGAGTTGTGCTTCCAGAACCTTTCCACCATTTCCTCCGCTACCTTTAACGGATTCTCCCATGGTCGCTAGGACAAATTTTGCGTTAGGAGCATTAAACTCTTTGCGAATCGTTTTGATGAAGTGAACCAGATTCTTCTCATAATGTTCTGAATGGCCCGCATTGCCTGCATCGCGTTCGCCCTGCCAAAAAAAGAAACCTGCAATCTCGTAGCTCTTTGCTCCCGGATAATGTTTTTCCAGATCGGCGAGCGCTTTCTTGGCGTCGCCTATATCTGAGTCCCATTGCTTGCCGGCATACCAGTCTATGGGCTTGCCGTTTTTGTCCAACCATGGGGCAGGTTCGGTCGCGAGTCCTCGCGCCGGATCCATTGGCCAGAACTCAGGCTTATCCTTGTAACCAGCATAAACGAGTTTAGATTCATTGCCCTTCGCATCTTTGGAAGAAAATTCGCGGCGTTCGCTACCAGGTGGAAGGAGGTCCCAGCCCAAAGCACGATTCCCGATGCAGCACTTCAGTAGCATCACTGGCTCCTCGATGGAGTTTCCCAAGAGGTGGCCAATGCCATACTCCGGGCCGAGATTCCCCCCTACAACGGTCATCCATTCGTTTCTAAGTGGTCCTTTGCCAGACATGTACTGAACAAAGCGAACATCTTGTCGCGTAGTCCACACCCCCGCATTGTCGACAAGGTATTGATACTTTTTCTTTTCTTTTACTGCGTGCTCAAGTGAGATGTCGCCACCTTTGACTTTACCAAGACCCACCATATTGGATTGTCCAATGCATAGAAAAACCTGCACCGGTTTATTCGTGTCGGCCGCTTTGCCATCATCCTTTGAACTCGATGGTTGACTCTCTTGTGCGAATAAGTTCGCTGAAAAGAAAATCACCATAAGATTGAATGATAGCGAGAACCAAGGTTTCCGATTCTTCATAAAACTGCTCCGTGGGCGATGCGACATAAAATTCAAAACTAAGCCACGATTCGAAATCGCGTTTGTCATCCGGCGTAAACTCCGATTCCATTCGTGAAAACTGCGAATGCCCTCACGCTCTCTTGATTTCACGAATACTATGCCCAGCAAAGAGAGGCGATGCAACGCCTAATAAACAAATTAACTGTGCATTTTCCACGAAAAAAAAGTTGGTATGAATCACTATGCGCTACGAAGCAGACTCGCTCGAATGCTGCGCATAACCAACGCGGCAAGAGTATTCGTTAACAAGAAGATGATGGCTCGATGCATGTCTTACAGAACTTTTAGAGTAAATTAAAAATTCGGTAGCGACATGTTCGCAGAACGGATGAGAACCATCGAATGTCGAAGCTAAACTTTTTCAGTGATGTTGCGTTGTGCGTATCGCTTTTGCGTTAGGCCGACGAAGAAAATGGCTATCGGCAAAGTGCATAGAAACGCGAAGTAGATGGGCAGACTTTCTTCGGTACCCTTTGCCGCAAAGACCTCATTGGCGACAGCCAGAGGGATTGTGCAAAGACCAGGAAAAATAATCGACTTCAGATTTTGTTGTTTGCGCATCCGGTTCGATCCCTCTACAGAATGATTTAGGGCCAGCGAGGAACGGGTACATATTTATGTCAGGCGGATACGATTGTTCCTTTGGGCGCGAATTCGGCATGAGATATTCGGAAAAAGCCGAAAATCGCGACATTGTGCGCGAAACGCTACTTGGGTAGCGTTGGGAATCCGGGAGAAGGTTCGTTGGAAGAAGCTGGCTTAATGGCGTGTCGATCGCGTTTCATGAACATTTTGCGTTGATACATATCAAGATCGGCTCGTTCCAAAATAGCCTCTCTGCTCTCATGTTCATCGAAAGGAATGGAAAAACCGGCTGCTACGCCGATTTGAACCACAGCATCGCCTACGTCGATTCTTTCGATCAAGGAGGACTCGATACGTTCGCGTATCAAAAGAGCCTCCTCAGGCGATATTCGTCGGGGAATTAGAATGGCGAATTCGTCACCACCAAATCTCGCGACATATTCATCCTTTGATATAGCATTTCGAAAACGTTGAGCTGTGACTTTGAGAAGGGTATCTCCTGCGCCATGTCCATATTGATCGTTGACCGCTTTGAATCCATTCATATCCATAAAGAAAACGGTATAGTTTCGATCATTCGATGAATCAAGTTTTTCGATAGCAGACTGAAATCCTTTGCGATTCAAAACACCGGTCAGTGGATCCGTCATAAGTTGGGATTGAAGTTCTTCAAGCTTAGATTGCTCTGCAGTAATGTCGTTGAAGAGAGCTATTGGCAGGTGTCCGGAAGGCCATTGGATTTCCCAAATCTTTTTGACGCTTGTCTGAAGTGTTAATTGCTTTTTTTGCTCTCCCAAAGAGGGCATGCATTGTTTTGCCAGGTCTGAATGTTGTCGGCTCAGCGTTTTGGGATCGAGTTGAAATTCGACTACGGCAGATGAATTAGCCTTTTTTATATGGCCCATGGCATCGAAGAGAAGCACAGGAGTTTCTCGATCTCCATAAGTTCGCCAAACCCATACTTCTTCTGGGCTTAGTACGCCCGATGCCAGACCTTTGAATAGTTCAAAGACACGAAGTCGATCAGCGATGGAAATACTTACAATTGCGAGGCAATTTAAGGTCAGTGTTGCAGGTTTTGTGGGGATTCCACCAAGCGAAGTGGCTAAGAAGCAAACTACCATCACCAGTGCAAAAATTCGCAAGAAATTATTTCCAATCCTGGCGATAGTCGTTGACTTATAGCCGACGTAGAGGCTGGCGAAAGTGAGTAGCGATGAAAAAATTGTCATGTATTGTAATCGCTGCTCTGCGATGGAGGAGTAGTTGCCAAGCGATGATGCTGTTGCGATCGCAAAAACAGTGCCACGATCGGTCGGGCCGTACAGCGGAAGTTGAACGCGGGTTCGAGATAATTCGCGGCTATGAGCTATGATAACACAGCTATTTTTAATTGCTTCTATCGGTACCTTTCCGGCGTGGAGTTCAGAGAGAGAGACTCGCCGAATGGTTCTTGGGTCATATCTCAGATCGATCGCGGAGGATCGTGAATTTAATTCGCCGGAAGAAAGCCATATACAGGGGTTTGCGATTGTCTCGGTTAGCGACCCATTGATGGAACGCAATCTACCATCGTAGTCGGGTATCAGCGATAAGTTTAGAGTTGTGGCTTCGGCACGCAATTTCTCTCCAGGTTTCAATGAAGAGTTGGACTCAAAGGCGAAGCCGATTCGTTTGGGACCTAAGAGCTTTAGGGCAGCCAAGACCTCAGTCTCCTCCGCAGGTGTCGACATTCGAGCCATATTCAAATCGAGAAGAACCCGCTTCACGCCGGCATTCGATAACAGTGTGAGCGTAGATGCCAGGTACTTTCGGCTCAGTCTTTCCATGCCATTAGAGATCACATCCTCGGGTGTGATAGGAATCACCAAAACTTGATGCGGGACTCTATTGCCTTGACGGGCGAGCAGGAGGTCGGACCAAAAGACATCGAATTTAGCCAAGGGGGATAAAAGCCAGAGAAATGCGCAGAGTAGTGTAGATAGAAGAATGTGGCGCGAGCATTTCAACCAGCTTACTTTTTTCGCGGGAGGCGCTTCCTCTCGGTGAGTCTTAAGCATTATACCTGAGTTGGCGTTGGTCAATTGACTGCACTATCCAAAACGAAGAGGAGTCGGTGAATCAGGAAGGGAACGAAACTTATGATAAATGGTAAATCTTAGACAGGAATGTCATAAGCCTTACCGAAAATTGGCATCCTTGACCACTGGCTGTGATAGTTCAAGAAGCGTCTGTTTTCCTTCTATTTTGATTTTGGTGCTGGTCCTGATTGAGGTGCAGGTGGTGGTGATAGTGGTGGTAGTTCTTGCGAAGGTAACAGTCCTTCACATGATACCTCATCCAATGCACCGGCAACGTTATCATGTACCGTTCTGATATTATTACCCAATGTCTGAAGGACCGGGAGGAGCGCAGCGACGATCAGACCGAGTAACGTGGCGTATTCAACCGCAGTGCTACCCTGTGTTTCGCAAAGAAAGTTTCGAAATCAAAAATGCTGTGCTGAAAAGAATCTTTCATGGAATTGCTCAAGATCAATGGAAGCACTGTAGAAAAGACCATCCAGACTTACGAAAAGACCATCTGTTTGAACCGTACTTTGTATTTCTCACTTACGTTCTGCGATTTCGACAACTGTTGCAAATTCAGTTGCATGCCGAAATCATGGGTAACGACTGTGACGGCTATAGCGATTGTTCCGAGAGTCGATTGGCTGTTTGCAACGATCGGCTGTGGAGGAAGTACTGCGATGCGCAACAGGAGTGGCCGCTCGGTACGCAAGCGAAGTGGTACTAATGAACTTTATTGAAAACTAGGTTCGTCAACCACAGGCTTGGGAAGTTCGATGAGCGTTGGGTTTTGTACTTCCATGGGTGGCATGGCCGCCGGGCTTGGCTCCGGAGATTGACCAATTTGCGGTATTGTGGGTACTTCAGAAGGAGGCCCATTCAGTAGAGCATCGGCGACATTTGTAAGCGTCCGAGTTAGGCATCTCTCATTTCGGGATTTTTTCTAGCTCGGAGGACGACGTAGAGGGCCCGAGTCGCGGTCGCCAACGGGCGATCGCAGATTCTTTCACTCGGGCGATGGAAGG
>Ga0169931_10000461_pt1 | contig 66488 bp, 56 predicted proteins | sample Kivu_15m_20L_FD_129675 | JGI IMG/M metagenome (GOLD analysis project Ga0169931, IMG submission 129675) | Freshwater microbial communities from Lake Kivu, Western Province, Rwanda to study Microbial Dark Matter (Phase II) - Kivu_15m_20L... | ecosystem: Environmental > Aquatic > Freshwater > Lake... | reverse complement strand
TTCAACAGCTTTTATCTTAAATTCAACAGGATAACTCTTGGTTTTCATAATACCTCCCTCACATTATGTAACTTTTCCACAGTTTCCCGCTTTTCCTACTGCTAATGTCTACTTTTAGGGACCTCTCTATCCCCTTCACCGATTTCCCGCTTCCGACGCTCTCCCTCTATGTCGCCAACAAGACCATCATGATTCCCGGCGAATACTGACCGACCGGCGGGGCCATCGCGGCCCCGCCTCTCTCTACCGGGACGGCAACCCATACCAAGCGCCTCTTCCCTGCCCCTGGCGCACCAGAAGACCGCGCTTGACCAGCTCGCCCAGCCGCGTCTTCACCGTCGGCCGAGGCGCGCCCGTCAGCTTCTCCGCATCGCCCGTGGTGATGCGGCCCAGGCGACGGGCTTCTTCCAGAATCTTGAGCGCGTCCGGGTGCAGCCCTTCCGCTTGCGGCTCGCGCGCAATCTTCTCCGCCAGCCGGTCCTTTTGTTTTTTCAGCGAGCGCAGAAAGAACAGCAGCCACGGCTCGAAATCCGGTTCGTCGCGCCCCAGCGTTCCTTGCGTCCGCCGCAGCGCCAAGTAATAGCCTTCCTTGTTCGCCTCGACGACGCTTTCCAGCGAGCTATACGGCGCATAGGAATAACCCGCCTGGAGCAGCAGCAGCGTCGTCAACACGCTCGACAGTCGCCCATTGCCATCCTGGAACGGGTGTATCTCCAGAAAGACGACGACGAACATCCCGACGACCACCAACGGATGCCATGCGCGGTCTGCCAGCGCCTCGCGCGTCCACGCGACCAGCTCTTGCATCTTGAAGGGCGTGTCAAAGGGCGCGGCGGTTTGAAAAATGACGCCGACGATTTTCCCGTCCGCGTCGAACGCCTCGACATTGTTGGGCAGCTTCTTGTATTCGCCCCTGTGCCGTTCGTCCTTGGTCGAATGGCGCAACAGCATCGCGTGGAGCTGCTTGATATAGCTTTCCGTCAGCGGGATGGAGGCGTGGGAATCAAAGACCGCATCCATCACCTCGGCATAGCCCGCGACCTCTTGCTCGTCGCGACTGACAAAGGCTTTTTGCTCCAACCGGCCGAGCAGCTCTTCCACCTGGGCATCGGTCAGCTTCGCCCCCTCGATGCGGGTCGAAGACCCGATGCTCTCGATGGTGGCGACGCGCTTCAGCACGGCCAGGCGCTCCGGGGCCAGGGTCGTCAGCGTCCGCCAGCTCCCCTTGAACTCGTCGATGTCCCCGATAAGCCGGAGCATCTCCGGCGAGATTTTCAATCCGCCCGTTTTCATCGCATATCCATTTCTCTATCCATTTAGATCCATGAATATCCGTTTTTGTCCAATTAGGCAAAGAATTGGGGGATTCCCTAGCCGAATAAGGTAGTGAACCCCCATCCACTACCCTTATTCCCGGCCAGGCAGCTATCAATCAGCTAGCATGCTATTTTTCTCAGTGACCGCGCGAACGAAATAAAATCAAGTAGTTAGTGTATATGAGCCCGTTCCGATATGAACGCCTTCACTGAGAGAGATTGCATGAGAACCTGCTTCCTCCCTCTCTCGAATAAATGAAGCTTCAATCTGCCCCTGGCTGAGGGGAAATTTTAATTGCCGCTGGACACTGAGCTACCGTTCCGCGCGCTCACTGAGAAAAATAGCTAGGAAAAATAGCTAGGATGTGAAGAAGAAGCAGATCGTTGTAGTGCTTGAATCGGCCAAAGTCGCTCATGGTTTCTTTTTGTATAACGTCTCAGTGACCGGGCGCTTGAGCGATCCGCTCGAAAGTGTTGTTGTATGGTTGGCTTAGTACTGCCTTATTGCTCCACCATCAATCACAATCGACGTGCCATTAAAGAACTCACCTCTTGGTGAAGCAAGCAGTGAAACAAAAGCCCCTAAATCCTCAGGCCTGCCGAATTTCTTCGAGGGAGCGAAGTTTTTCCACTCATTCAGAATCTGCGCCACTGGCACCCCAGCCTCGTCGGCATACTGTGCAGCAAGCGAGGTCACGAGTGGCGTATCGAAGTATCCTGGACAAATTACGTTAGATGTTACTCCGTCTGCGGCAGCTTCCGTTCCTATACATTTCGAAAAAGCATTAAGGCCGGTGCGCAGGGTGCTCTGTACAATCGATGATTGTTCGGGCTCAAGGCCAAAAATAGACCCAATAAATATGAGCCGTCCATAACGCCTTTGACGCATTTGAGGCAAAAGCGCGCGTGTTAGCTTGATAGCCGGCTGCAGGATAAGGCTCATACCCAGCTCCCAGTGTTCATCAGTTGCGCGTGAAAATGGGTATGTCGGGGGATGTCCGGTGCTCAAAACCAGAATATCGATGTGGCCGAGGGCAGCTTGAGCCTCGTCGAGCAATCTTTCTCGATCTACCTCGCTCGTCAGATCCGCCACAACCGGGACAACCTGATGACCTGTCTCCCTGGCAATCTCAGAAGCGGCCACCTCAATTCGTTTCTTTTCTCTTGAACATATGACAACCTTTGCCGCCTCACGCGAGAGCTCTTTAGCGCAGGCATATCCAAGCCCGTAGCTTGCGCCAGTCACCAATGCTGTCTTTCCGGCTAGTCCAAGTTCCATTCAGTGTTACCTTCTTTTGGCATTCAACGCAGCTATCAGCGCCCACTCCGAGTGGTGCGCTGGATACTATTGTTATTTGAGCTCTCCAGCTTATCCCGCAATTTTTCTGAGAGAAAGACCTTCATCAGTGATTGATACGGGACATCCTTTTTGTTGGCGAGGGTTTTTATCGCAGCCAAGAGGGACTCCGGTGACCGCAGGGAGATGGTTTTTGTTGAGGGCTTGAGCTCCGGAAAGACCTCAATCTTGCCCTTTGACCACTCGATGTAATCGGTGGAGTCGTGCTTCTGCCAGAACTCTTGTTCGTCGGCTTCTGATGTAAAATTGGGTGAGGTTGATTGAAAAACACCTGCTCGCACTCAAGCAGCGAAACACCATGCTTCAGCCAGTTCTTCTCAAGGTTCCCTTGGTCCCATTGAAACCCGGTAACGCCCTGCAATTTCTTTGAGTCCATACTAATTAGTATCGTATAGATATATGCACAATTCAACGGCCTTGATACGTGCTTCACGCCCCTGCCAGGTTGAGCAAGTCCAACAGCTCTAGGAAGGAAGTGTCGCCAAATTCAACATTTAAGTGCCGGCAGGTGGAATCATGCGGCTCTTGACGCCAAGGTTGGAGGCCAGCTGCTCCCCTTGCAGATCAGGAACATACGGGTCTTCTTCGCCGGAGAGACACACCACTCTTCCTGCATTCCTACGTATCGTGACCCAATCGTAGGACGTTTCGATGACACTCTAATTCAGTTGATCGTATTCGGCCTCGTAGTGAGGAGTAACTTGAGAAGTTCTGATACCGAAGGCTTTCCGTTGCAAAAAAAAACGAACCCGCATCCGTATGAAACGTCAGGAACTGAGAAGTCAGGTACATGCCAAATTATTGCGGGTTCCTTCTGATGGTAGTAACAGCTACAGGTGGTCTATCAGGAAGGCGCACCATTCGCGCGGCGAAGGTTGTCGATGCTGTAGGCACCAGGGCCACTAAACATGAGCGATACTGCAGCCCCAGAGAGGATGATATCTTTACTGAACACCTGAAACTCACCCGGGAAGATCCCGAAGGCGACCACAAAGGAGAATAGTAGCAGAGCTGCAAGCAAACTTACGAGGGTGGTCCATAACCCGACAACGATCGCAGCCCCCACAAACACCTCAAGGTAAGGCAGGAGTGTCGCATACAGGGTTGCGACGTTGTCCGGGGCTACACCGAAGGCCTTGACCTGTCCGATAAACGCACTCAACAGGGGGAGCTTACTAAAGCCGGCTAACACGAAGTAACTCCCCAAGGTGAGGCGGATGAAGAGTGGGGCAAAGGTTGCGTTTCCGATCGGTGCAGCTATCTTCATAGGTATCTCTCTGTCTTAGGGGCTTGCGTTGGACGGCATTCGAAGTACGATCATGCAGTTATCACCACTCGATACACCCTTGAATACGCACACCGTCCACAAGCGTCCAAGCTGGACATCTTTGTCTGTGGAGGATACGCCGACTCTGGGGGGTGCGACAACTGCTGAAGTAACGGATTCAAGGTCAACAACGATGGAGAATGGCATGTACAGCGGTAATCCGGGGGAGCTCTTTCGACGGGTCAAGGAGGAGATTCATCATCAGATCGTGGGGCAAGACCACCTCCTCGACCGCCTGCTGGTAGCTCTTATCGCAGATGGCCACGTGCTCCTTGAAGGGGTACCCGGCCTCGCGAAGACCAAAACCCTGACCGCACTCACGCAAGTGCTTGAGGCCTCAATGAATCGTATTCAGTTCACCCCTGACATCCTCCCGTCGGATGTTGTCGGCACCGAGGTCTATCGCCCGCAGACCGGAGATTTCGTCATTCGCAAAGGCCCGGTCTTCACAAACCTCTTGCTGGCTGATGAGATCAATCGAGCTCCCGCTAAAGTGCAATCGGCGCTGCTTCAGGCGATGCAGGAGCGAGAGGTCACTATTGGTGAACAGACCTTCAAGCTACCCTCGCCATTTCTAGTGCTCGCTACTCAAAACCCCCTTGAGCAGGAGGGAACCTACCCATTACCAGAGGCTCAAGTCGATCGATTCCTGATGAAGGTCAAGGTCGGGTATCCATCGTTTGATGACGAGGTAGCGATCGTCGGTCTTGCAGCTCGCACCGGGAGTAGCGGTCCCGTGGTTTCACGCGTTATGCCGCTCACGGATCTGATCGCCTTGCGCGCACGTGCAGAGGAGCTCTACATCGACCCGAAGATCGACCGCTACATCGTCTCTTTGGTGCACGCGACCCGTAACGGCGATGCATACGGCCTCAAAGGGCTGATTGAGTGGGGAGCGTCACCGAGGGCCAGCATCGCTCTCAAGATGTGCGCGCGAGCCCTGGCGTTTATTCGCGACAAAAAATTCGTCACGCCGGACGATGTTAAAGAGGTCGCACCAGATGTCTTGCGTCATCGCGTGCTCATTACCTTTGAGGCTGAGGCACGAGGTGTTGATAGCGATGAGATCATCCGCGTGCTGCTCAATCAAGTAACGGTTCCTTAACCCTAAAGAGCGTCGCAGTATGGCCACATCGTACCGAGAGGTCCGAGTTCCAAGAGGCAATGAGCTGAGGAGGGTACAGCTACGCTCGCGTCGACTCATCTCCGGAGATCTCCTCGGTCAATATCGTTCCGCATTCCGCGGAACGGGCCTAGTCTACACCGACATCCGCGAATATCAGCCGGGCGATGATGTCAAACACATACACTGGAAGGCCACTGCACGCACAGGCACTGTCTTCGTAAAGTCATATGAGGAGGAGCGACAGCTGCGCGTGCTGCTGGCAGTGGATGCAAGTGCGTCGATGCGCGCCCCCTTCTCGCATTACGCTTTCTCGAAAGCTCTTGAGTTCTCCGCGCTCGTAGGAGCGCTGACTCAGCGCGGCAACGATCTGCTCGGCCTGCACCTGTTCGCCGCACAGGAGCTGGGGTTTCTTCCTCCGAAGTCGGGGGCCAAACGCTACCATGAGGTGCTTTCTATGCTGCTCAGCGCTGCATCCCCCGCCACGGCAGGCAGTGATCTCGGTGCGGCTGTTACCCGCCTCTCGCTCACACTCAAGAAGCCAAGTATCATTTTCATTCTCTCTGATTTCTTCGTTCCGCCTTTCGAGGACCACCTCAAGAACTTGGGGCTGCGCCACGACGTCGTGCTCGTGCAGATCCAGCCGATCCTCTCGGGTCTACCGCACGCCGGCCTCGTGTCTTTCGTCGACGCAGAAACCGGGCAGCAGGTGACGATCGACTCGAATAGTAAAAAGGTGCGTTCGAGCTGGCAGCAGATCATCGACGCCCAACGCGCAGAGTTAGCCGAGATAGCCGAGCGGTGTCGAGTTGACCACATCGTCATCCGTGAGAGCGCCTCTGAGCCGCTCGTGAGACTGATGCGCACGCGAGCAACCAGAAAGGTGAGGTGACCAGTGCCACAAGCCCTTCCTACCCCGTATGACATCACTGAGATCCCATTGATCCCATGGAGTCCGGGAACACAGGAGTGGCTCGTGCTCTTTGCTCTCACCGTTGTCGGATTACTCCTTACAGCGGTATGGCACGCGTTCAAACGTGGCCGAGGCTTACGCGGCATCGTGCCGCAGTTGCTTCGTGAGATCGAACGGAGCTCTCGCCAACCGACCGGAGCGAGCGCTGAGCGCATATCGCGCGCAGCGCGTCGAGTGATAGAACACTCCACGCGCCATGCACTGAGCGGACTCTCCTCTCACGAGATCCGAGCCTACGCCGAGCAGTGCACGAACGTAGACGAGCGCACTGCTCTTACGCTCATAGGCGAGCTCGAATCGCGCTCATATGCCCCTCCTACACAGCGAGAGCCTGCGCAACTCGAACAGCTTGCGCGCGAGCTGTTGGCGAGCCTTAAGGTCTTAACTGATCCGCGGAGGCGCTCATGAGCTTCGCTTATCCGTGGCTACTCCTACTGCCGGTGCTGTATATCTTTATACGGGTCACCTCAAAGAGAGCCTCTCAGGCAGCGCCCTTTTCAAGCGCTATCCTGCTGCGGCAGCTCCCAGTAAGTGTGCGCCTACGGTTGCGCCAACCGGTGCTGTGGATCCTGATGCTCCTAAGCGTAACAGCGCTCTCGGTAGCCGCTGCGCGACCTCAGAAGATCACGCTCCTTGAGCAACCGCGCCAAGGGCGTAACATCATGCTCGTGGTTGACGCCTCGCGTTCCATGCTCGCGCAGGATTTTCCGATGTCATTAGGTCACGCCTCACGTATGGATGGGGTGCGAGCTGTGGTCTCTGAGTACGTCCGAAATCGTCGCAATGACCGCGTCGGGTTGATAGTGTTCGGGCAAGCCGCCTACCTCCAAAGCCCTCTCACAAGCGACACCGCGCTGGTAGAGGAGCTCGTGCAAGGTATCAGGCCGGGCATGGCGGGGGATGGTACAGCGATCGGTGATGGCTTAGGACTCGCGCTCAAGAGGCTCAAGGAGGTAAAAGACGGGTCAAAGGCCATCATCTTGATGACCGATGGCGTTAACAACGCCGGGCAAGTAAGTCCACTCAAGGCTGCACGCGTAGCCAAGGACCTCGATATACAGGTTCACACCATAGGCATCGGGGCAGGCACCGCTCCGATCATCGACCCACAGCGGCTCACTGGGATGATGGGGATCGGTGTCGGTCAGATGGCCGAGTTCGACGAAACGACCCTGCGCTCGATCGCCACTGAGACCGGTGGGATCTACTTCAACGCCAGTAGCTTTGAGGGTTTTAAGGAGGTCTACCGACAGATTGAGAAGCTCACGCAGACCGACATCGAACAGCCCGATAGAACGGTTGTGGAGGAACTCTTCTGGAAGTACGCTCTGATCGGTGCCCTCTCCTATCTCCTCGCACTCCTCTTGAACGCCACTATCTTTATGAGGGTACCGTAACTGGGATGAAGAGCGCTGATGCCGGTATCCTAGAACCCCTCGCATGGCTCGCCGCGCCGGTGCTCGTCGTGGCTGTTATCGTGCTTATCTTCCGCTCCAACGAGAGGATTAGACGAGCCGCCGCGTGTGGGGTCGCACTACAGGCCTCGAGGATCGCGAGTCTGTGCTGGCCGATCCTTCCCCTGCTCCTGCTGGGGTTAGCCCTACTGCGCCCCTACTGGGACAGCGAGCAGCACGAGGTAACCGTTCCAGGGGATGACTACATGCTTCTGGTTGATGTCAGCCGCAGCATGTACACCCGCGATGTGGCACCGTCCCGCATAGAGCTCGCCAAACGCAAACTCAAAGATCTCGTCGCAGCCTTCGTCAAGCAGGGCAGCCCACACCGATACGGACTGACCCTCTTTGCAGGCGATAGCTACCTCTTCTGTCCGGTCACAGCGGACACGGCGGTGCTGCGGCAGTTCATCGATGCGATCGACCCTGGCATGGTCACGACACTGGGCTCTAACCTCGAGGCGGGTATCACCACGGCCCTGGAGAGATTCGATTCGAGTAACTCCAAGAGCGGGCGTATCCTCGTACTGTCGGATGGCGAAGACGACGAGTTGGCACTCTCGCGGGTACTCGACCTGATCAGCGCGCGCGGTGTGCGCGTAGACGTCCTCGGCCTCGGAACCCCCGAGGGCAAGCCGATAGAGATCGAAACGGGTACGTTTCTACGAGATACTCGAGGACAGGTGATACACAGCCGAATCAACGAGGGATCGCTGCGCGCACTTGCCGATGCCGGCAAAGGGGTCTTCGTGCGAGCGACCCTCGACGATCGGGATCTCGATACCCTTGTAAAGGCAGGTGCACCCTTGGTTGCTGGCGACAAGGACGCGCGACGCCGGACGATAACCAATTACCGCGAAATCGGCCCGTGGCTTGTGCTCGCAGCGTTACTGACAATCATAGTCCTGGCTCGGTCATCCCGTTACGGCGCACTGTTGAGGATACTCCTGCTCGTGTCGCTGGTTCCCACAACCACCCATGCGCAGGATTCACAGGGTGAGCTACCGAGTGCTCGAGAGGCCTACGAGCTGTACCAGAATAAGAGATATAACGACGCTGCTGCAGCTTTCACATCGGCACTACGCGCTGATCCGAGCAACGACGACCTGAAGCAAGGTTTGGCAAGCGCGCTCTTTAAGGGTGGTCGCTTCTCCGAGGCGCTGCCCCTATTTAGCGCGCTGGCTGATGCTGCTCAGGATGGGAGGAGCTTCTTTGATAACGAGTATAACAAGGCTAACACCCTCTTGCAGCTTAAACGCTATGATGAGGCTATCGACGCCTACAATAGAGCACTCGGTGTGAAGCCGCAGGACCCGCAAGCACTCCACAACCGTGCAATCGCACGAGCGCTGCGAGATGAGGCGAAGCGAGCGACCCCCACACCGAGCCCCACACCAACGCCGACCAGCACACCTCAACAGGGCCCCACGATGACACCCGACCCGAGTAAGCCTACTCCGACCCCAACCGCGACGGGAACAATACAGGCCACACCAACTCCTGCGCCGACGCCATCACCCGATCCAGCGAACGAGCCAACCCCGAGCCCTGCGGCGACCCCCACCGGCGCACCATCTCCAACGAACTCAGGCGATCCAACACCACAACCATCTGCGCAGCCGAGCCCAGGCTCAACGCCAACAACTGATAGCGCCTCCACCCCCGATCCTGCAATGACCCCTACGCCGGCAGCTACAGGGAGCAAGGAACCACGTGGCGCCCCCACGCCCTCTTCGAGCACCCAGATAACACCAACTCCCACGTCCGAGCGCCTCAAGGAGGCTCAGGATGACGATCCACCGGTGGCGCCCAGTCCGAGTTCTGCCGGGGCCGCGCTGCAACCCACCCCGGCCGAGGGCAGCGAGCTGTCGGGAGCTGAGGCTCATGCGTGGCTTGAGTCGCTTCCGGACTCACCACTCCTCATTAGAAGGAAAAGGAGCGAGAAGCGAACTGGTAAACAAACGTGGTAGGATCATTTATAACAACAGTATGGTGAGGTTTCATTCGTCAGCCAACGCTCTCTGGATAGCACGCGTCACGCGGGCCTTACTTCTGATTGTAGTATCCTTACTCCCTACCCTCGCATATGCCACGCCATCAATTCGAATCGAAGTGACGCCCACCACTGGCTCAGTTGATGATCTGTTTCTGTACACCGTGACGATTGAAGGAGCTGCTCGCACAGGAGCACCGCTATTGACGGGCGGTAGCGACTTTATCCTCGAGCTTCTCGGATCGCAGACCGCTGTATCGATCGGCAGTAACGGCGTCGATCCCAAAGCGTCTTATTTCTACAACCTAAAACCTCGGCGTGAAGGGGAGCTCCTAACCCCAGGAGTCGAGGTCGACCTCGGCGGCCAAACACTGCGTGCAGCGCCGCAGAAGATCGTCATTAGACCCATCCAGCGAGCAGGCCCACCTGATGCAGCAGCTGGCACGATAGCACACGATGAGACCCTGTATGCTCGCCAGAGTGCAGTTCCGGGTGCCGTGTATCAGGGCCAACAGGTGATCAATACTATCTCGCTCTACACACAGCACGATCTCCCCGAATTCGTGATCGACGATCTTAACTCGGACGGTTTTTGGCAGGAACCACTCGTCGATGACGACCGTTCGACCAAGGTGATCAACGGCGCACAGTACATGGTCGTCCAGGTCAAAAAGGCGCTCTTCGCCCTTCGTAGCGGAAACGTCTCGATTCCCGCGCGCAAGGTTAAAGCCAAGGTACCGGTTCGTCGCAGGGGGCGTCCTCGCTCGCCCTTCGGTTTTTTTGACGACGACATCTTCGGTGGTATCTTCGGCACGATCGAGATCAAAGATGTTGAGCTCCTCTCGAATGCAAGCTCCGTCGACGTAACGCCCCTTCCACCTGTTCCCCCCGAGATGCAAGGTGCACTCACCTCAGTACCGATTGTTGGATCCACCAAAATCGAACTCTCCTACCCGCCGGATGCGATTAACGTCGGTGAAAGTAAGACCGTGACGGTGTCCGTTGTAAGCACGGGTAACTTAAAACCTCTCAAGAGCCTACCGCTGCTGCCACCATCAGGTGTCAAGGTGTATGATGAGCGCCCTGAGGGGAAAAGCGATCGACGTGGCCAGCAGCTCATCTCCTACCAGACCTTTCGGTACTCCGTCGTACCACTAAGACCGGGGCTGATCAGGGTGCCGGGCATCCAGCTTGCTTATTTTGATCCCAGCAAGAAAACCTACGCGCTCAGCAAGACCGCGGATATCGCTTTCCCTGTGCGTGGCACGGCGATCAGCGATGTTGACACCTCGGTCACCTCCGACTCTTCAGCAACGCCCGCAGCAGCAGCTTCTGGTACGAGCTCTCCCACACTCCTACCAACGCTGCCCCCTATCCCTCGTGCGCCCCCCCTTGAATACAACGAGCCCACACTACTTGAAGAGCTTTCACAACAGGTAAGTCTCGCTTTAGCGCTTCTCATCGCGAGCGCCGTCGCCGCCTTGATCCTGATCGTCATCCTTGCCACCCGTCTTCGCTCGCACCGTATTGGGGATGTACGCATTACATCAACGGAGCTCGAGCAGAGTCGCTCGACCAAGGAACTTGAGCACCTCGTCCGACGGCTCGTCGCCTCACGTCTGAGCGACGTGCGGGAAGATAGCAGCCTCGATCAGATCCGCGCCGTCGTGCGTGTCCAGGTGCCGGATCGCGATACCGCCTTGGCCCTCTGCAGCGTGCTCGACGACCTGGAAGTGCTCCAATACGGCGGCCCCTCAGAAGGTTCCGGAGAGGAGCTCACCGCCCTACGCGCTCGTATCCGCGAGGTTCAGAAGCGCTTTTGATGGCCCCTGAGGGCGCTTTCTCTCGAATTGCCATTGTGACTTCACGCGTCAAGGGGAGCCTCCTGGCACTTCTCGGATAGTTGCCACATGACAAACTGTGCTGAAAGAGGTACTAAAGAACGGCTATGGGTATCGACGCACCTTCAGTACAGGAAACCTTTGAGCGTATCCGCGATAAGCTCTCGCGCCTCGTTCCTGAGGTTGAGCTACGCATAAAAGCCGAGCTAGTCTACGAAATCAATCGCCTCAAAAAAGAGCGCAAAGCACTGATCCTCGGTCACAACTATATGGAGCCCGCACTCTTCCACACCGTGCCGGATGTGGTTGGTGATTCGCTTGAGTTATCGCGCAGAGCAGCCGCAACCGACGCTCCGATTATTATCTTCTGCGGCGTTCGTTTCATGGCCGAAACAGCCAAGATCCTCAACCCGACGAAGACGGTACTCCTGCCTGCAAAGGTCGCCGGATGCTCGCTTGCCGCGAGTATTACCGCGGAGGATGTGCGCGCACTCAAGCGTCAGTATCCCGGTGTCCCCGTGGTCTCGTACATCAACACCTACGCTGACGTGAAGGCTGAGTCAGACATTATCTGCACCTCGGGAAACGCCAGTAAGGTTGTCGAATCCCTTGATTCCGATACGGTTATCTTTCTCCCCGACGAGTATCTCGGTTCAAACGTCGCTCGTGAAACTGGAAAGACCTTCATCTTCCCCAACGCTCGGCCAGCGCACGAGGAGAAACCGGTCATGATCGGATGGCGTGGAAGGTGTGAGGTCCACGAGCAGTTTTCGGTCGAGGATATTACCAATATCCGCAAGCAGTTCCCTGGTGTGGAGGTCTTAGCGCATCCCGAGTGTAGCCCGCAGGTGGTGGACGCCTCCGATTACTCAGCGAGCACCTCGCGCATGGTAGATTTCGTAAAGCGCTCCTCTGCGCCGCATTTTCTGATCCTGACCGAGTGCAGCATGGCTGACAACATCATCGCCGAAAACCCCGACAAAGACGTGCTGCGAATGTGCAGTATCCGCTGCCCCCACATGAACGAGATCACCCTCGAAGACACGCTCCATGCCCTGCGTCACACCGAGCAGGTGATTGAAGTTCCTGAAGATGTGCAAGTTGGTGCCCGCCGCAGCCTCCAGCGAATGCTTGAGATCCGGTAGGTAGGAGAGCGCCTGTTGCACTCGCCTCCGTCAACGAGGCGCAAAGAGAACGTAAGGTCAGCTCGAAATCGCCAAAAAACCGTGGTAGCGACTGCTCGTGACTGTTCCCCCCTAATTACGCCCGTTTCCACACCCTGATACAGACCGCTATTTCCTGCCAACCTCGCTACTCTCCCTTAGCCTCGGAGGCCGTGGTAGGCTACCGACAACTTGTAGGCGGAGGTCCTCATGACAGCTCTGAATGTACTCGCTCCTCGGATACTGGCCCTGACAACGTGTGCGATCCTCGCCAGCGGCTGTGCCGGCGTGGCTCCGATCAGCTCAGAGCCAGATGCACCACAGGAGGGCCGTGCGGAGCTTAATGGCGCCACAACGGCTAGCTCGGCCACTACCGTTCGATACGTCCGAGTGCTCAAGCCACGCTCTTTTTCCGGAGGCTCACCGAGTGCAGCGAGTCGCGTCGTTTGGATAGAGCGTCACGACCTGTAGAGGACTCAGAGGAACACAGAGCGTGTGGTTCACAAAGCCATCCAGTCACGAGACAAAAAACTACGACATCGAGTTTCAGAGAGATCACCGAGATCACCTCGACTCTCCTAAAAGCTCCAGAGAATCGAGACCCCACCCCACGCTTTGTTGGTAGTCGCCCCATCCTCACTCCCCGTATACGCCACCATCGGTCGTAGGGTAAGGGAACCGAGCTCGATATCCGTTGAAACACCGGAGGTTATCTGCACGAGACCGCCATGGTCATAGACCTTCTCGGCATTCGACGCGAATCCTAAGCTCGAGAAGATCGTCATGTTGAAGGCGCCATCACCGCTCTGCTTAAAGGTGTGACTCAACGAGATCTCGTAATACAAGGAATCAAAAGCATCATAGTCCCAGTAGACGGTAAATGATGGCGAGAGGATCGTGTCGAGCGAGAGCGCACCCCACAGCTCCGAGGTCGAGTTAACCGAGTTCGAGCGCTTGGGATAACCGTACCAGTATTGCCCCACCGAAAAGGTAAAGCGAGAGTAGGTGTAGTCGTAGGCGAGCCCCTGGTCCATCACAAAGTAGGTATCAGAGGCCCGGTCACCCTCAAGGGGAGCAAGAAACCACAGCAACCCACTCACCGTACCGTACTGACCGAGGGAGTAACGCGGTTGTATTGAAGGCTGCAGAGAGATGCCGTCGTAGAGGTGTCGCCCGCGGAAGATAAAGGTGGAGTAGAGCGACGCGTTCAGGTCCACCTCAAAGCCGTGCTGGTGCTTGTCTCGGTACTCCACGGGCGTATAGGTGACCGCATCGCGCGCCTGTTGAGCAGCGCCGAACGAGCACAACCCAAGCCAGGTCGCGACAAGCAGAAAAACCGAACGGATCATACCCTTTAACCAGCTTCCTCGGGCTCACTCGTACTGTTCCGTGCCGCGGTAAAACCCTTTGCCCCGCAAGCGAGCACGATGCCCCTAAGAGGTAGATGCTCTGACACCCTCCTGCGATCTACTAAAACACTGGACCGCTCTTGTTTCGTAATCCGCGGCGCTTTCAAAGCCTCATCAGGAGCCCTCTCTCGCCGAAAGACACCGTGTCAGTTCGGTAGCTCCACCAGGTTAGTAGGGTAAAAGCTCTTATTCCCAACGTCGACGTGGCTCGCATACGTGGACGTATCCCAAACAAAAGATCACGATTGCCTGGTACGTTCACGTATGCGAGCCACGTTGGTGAGATACTTTGGAAAACACACCTACTGGCGGGGTTTTCCCCGTTTTCGCGGTATCCTACACTATTCCTGCGAGGAGCTCGTCAGTAACCGCTATCGCCTCTTGGAATACCTGTCCTAAGGACGTACCACCGCGTATCTGCATAAGTCTCATATCAGTACCTATTCGCGCCTTTTCAACCGTACCGGCGAAGTGAGCTGCACGGGAGCGCAGCATTGCATCGAGAGAAAAGAGGGTTCTGTACGGAACTCCGTTTTCTACGGGGCGGGTTAGGGTTACATCTCTGTGGGGCTGGGTGTCTGTGCACGGGTACATACTACTTCCCTGTAAATAATGCGCCGTCGGCGCTGAGAAGATCCATTTCCTCTCAAGACAGGGAAACGACACCTTTCGCCGGGAGTTTAACGATCCGTGCCTTTTTTTATTGCCGATCCTGATTTTTATGCTGAAGGCTCACGACGACTCACCATTGAAGTGCGAGAGAGCAGGCTATCCAGCTGAATATACTGTTTATTTGCCAAGACTCTTGCTGGGCAACTCAAGCAAAGATTCTGCTCATGGACCTGCCAGCACAGAAGAGGCACTTCAGTAACGGCGCGTAGACAGGTATCATGTTATGGGTATTAGAAGCCTCCGAGTCAGTTCTATGCGTGTAGTATGTATCCATATCCCTCGAGGCGGAACCTCAGACGCTGCATCCTCTGCTGCTGATGCCATCTACGCCACGAAGTGTGAAAACGTTCCCCCCACAAACTTTTGGCATCAACTCGAGGATCTCGCTGAGAGTATCTGGGAGCCCTTCTCCCTTGAATACTACTCCTCCGGCAACATCGTGTATGTGTGTATGGCCGGGAGTGACTCAATTCTGGATTACCTCACCACCGGTATCTACACCTGGATGGGCTCCGCCGAGATCCGCGATGTCGAGGACTATACCTACAACATCACCCCCAACACCGTCGCCGTTGGGATGGATCTCAAGATGTGGCGTCCTGACATATATCCCCTTGTCGAGTGGCGGATGCTCAAGATCGCTGCGATAGCGCCAACACTTACGGCTCTCTCACAACTGCCGGACGGTGACAGGGTACTGGTGCAAGTGGTCGTCAAACCGCTTCGGGATTCCCCCGCACTACACCTTAGTCTTGCTGCTGCCCGTAGCACAGAGAGTCTCGTGAATAAGATGCGACCTCGCAACTGGCTCCGTAAAGGGCTTCCAAATGAGACCTGGAACTTAATCAAGAAGAAATGTGTCAGCCACCTCTTCAAGATCAACTACCGCGTGTCAGCATTCTGTGAAGCGCCAGACCATGCAGATACCGAGACAATCAACGCTATTGAAGAGCGCCTGGCCAACCACGTGATCGCTTCGGCAGATGCGACCAAACATTTCAACACCGTCGACCAAAATCGACTCCTCAGAGGTCGTATCGAACGTGGCAAGAGCGTCGTACAGAGGGCTCAGAGTCGAAGCTTTATAAAACCCTTTAGAGTCTCCTCTGCAGAGCTTGCGACGATATGGGTTCCTCCGGGCGTTGGGGCAATTCCAAATACGGCACAGGTCCTGTCACGCAAAGCACCACCGCCTGTGGGCCTACCAACAAATGTCAAAGACTCACAGATCTCCTTCTTCGGGCATACCAACTACCGCGATACCGTCATACCGTTCGGAATTAGGCGATTCGACCGCAGGCGCCACACCTACATCGTTGGGAAATCGGGAAGTGGTAAGTCGTGCCTCCTACAACTACTCGTGCGAAACGATATCGAACAGGGATTTGGCTGTGCCGTGTTAGATCCTCACGGCGATCTGGTCGATGACATCCTGAAGCTCGTGCCGAAACATCGCGCTAACGACGTGGTCATATTTGACCCGTCCGACTCCGCTTTTCCCCCGAGCTTTAATCCGTTTTATGCGGTAAAGCCAGAGCTTAAGACCCGCGTCACGATGAGCTTCGTAGACGCTTTCCGTCGTGTATTCGGCTCTGCCTGGTCGGAGCGCATGGACCACGTACTACGCTACGCCGTCCTTGGCCTGGTTAACCTCCCTGGGGCGAGCATCTTGTCACTCAGGCGCATGCTGGCCGACGATGCCTTCCGTAGCGAAGTTGTTCGACAAGCTTCAGACGAGTCAGTGAAACGGTTCTGGTTGAGAGAGTTTTCCGCGCGTCGCAAGGATTTTGAAGAAGGCCCCCTCTCACGGCTCTTAAATCGACTCGATGAGCTCTTGGCGATGGAAACGATGCGAAACATCTTCGGTCAATCCAAGAGCCTCTTTGATTTTCGAGAGTTCATGGATTCTCGTAAGATCGTTTTGCTCAAGATTTCTAAGGGTGTCCTCGGATCCGAAAATGCAGAGCTTCTCGGTACAATGCTGATCTGGAAGATCTACGAGGCTGCGATGTCACGAGCCGATACCTCTCTCGAGAATAGGCAGGATTTTTACTTTTACATCGACGAGCTTCAGAACTTCGCCACCGAATCATTCGGAGAGATCCTAAGTGAATCACGCAAGTATCGGCTGTGCTTGACCCTGGCCAACCAATATCTCGGCCAACTCAGCGCACCGATTCGGCGGACGGTGTTCGGAAACGTAGCGAACTTCCTCTCGTTCCGTGTTGGAGCCGAAGATGCTGGTCTCGTAGCGAACGAATTAGCCCCGAAATTCGGCACCGAGGATGTCGTTAATCTCGCCCTGCGAGAGTTCTACGCAAAGATCAGTATCAACGGTGAGGTACAGGAATCATTCTCTGGTCGTACCCTCGATGTACGCTACTTACCGGAAAGCGAGCAAGCGGCTTCCACATGCATCGAAAACTCCCGTGCGCGTTATTGCCTTCCCGTGAGCAAGGCACGTGAGGAAGCGGCTCGCGGACTCGGAAGTTCCGGACGAAAGGCAAGTAACAGTTAATCATCGAGCGGCAACCAATCAGTCGTGCTATCAGGCTGCTGCATCGGCCGTCACCACCACTAATCCTTGCATGACAGAGATCTCTACAAGACCCCCAAGCGCCTCGTTACTCACGCCGCGCGAGCCAGCATTGAGTACCTCGTTCCTCAGGGGCCACTTAAGATTCCGAGCATCGATGTGCGCGTGTCCAGAGAGCGGAATGATCGAGACGTGGTCCCCTACTCGACACTCAAAGCTGAGCGAGCCGGGCAGCTCGCTCGTACCTGACACGATCCACACGCACTGCCCGCGATGAAACGCACGCAGTGGCAACCTCTGGTGGTGTCGCACCATCATTGAGATATTGGCAAACGACTGGTCGCTTTTACCCCCGAGAATCGAAACGAACTCAACGTAGCGAGCACCCTCGCTCTCGGCCAACAAGAGCGCCTTTTCAACATCGTTTAGCTCCTGATCGACAAGCTGGAGAAACTGCGTGTGCGGCCACTCACGCTGTGCTCTTTGCAGATCAATCGAATCGAAATCTCCGCACACAACCGCCACTTTAACCTGAGACGGAACCTTGTGTATCGCCCCATCAGTCACGTAGACGCGGTCAAAGCTGGTCGCAAACCGTAGCAGGAACTCCGGCTCGAAATCCGGACTGTCACCAACGATTAGCGCTCTCATGCGAGAAACTCCCGGTATAGCTCTACGGTTTTCCTAATCGAGTGCTCGACTGAAAGTGGCCCTGTAATCGTTTCATGTGCACCGTGTGACAACCGCTTGGTGAGCGCGGGGTTGCCAGCCAGGCGCTCAATCGCCATCCGCAACGCCTCAGCGTTCCGCGGTGGCACCACAAGTCCGTTATACTGATCGAGCACCACCTCCGGCATACCTCCTACATCTGTGACGATGCACGCTACACCGACCGACATCGCCTCTAAAAGCGCTTTCGGCAACCCTTCGCGTTCGACTGATGGCATCACGAAACAATCACACTGAGATATCAGCTCACTCGGATCTGCCTGAAATCCGACCGCATGAACCCGGTCGCTCTTGGGGTGTTTCTGGCCTAGGGCGTTCGCCCCGGATGCATCGATTCGGCCGATCAGCAGGAGATGGGCGTCTAACTCCGGAGACAACTTCCGAAAAGCCTCGATAAGAACCGGAACCCCCTTCACGGGTCGCATATTAGCAACACAGCCGACCACGAAGGCCTCATCGGGGATTCCGTATGCACGTAAGTTGCGCCCTGTTGCCGTGCGATACCACGAGGGGTCGTGACCTTTGTGAATTACTACCAAGCGTTCCTTCTGAACATACTGCTTAAGGTAGGAACGAACAGCCTCCGATACGCATACTATTCGATTCATGCCGGGGTGAAGGTAGGTCAACCACGATAGGGGATCCCAGCGGCTCACGTGGCCGACCGTACCACGGTAGGCGATGCGCGGAATCGGCAACCCTATTCCAGCGAGATTTCCGTTGGAGATCGTCCTGTTCGACAGGCAGTGCATCAAACCGAACCTCTTCGACCGCAGCTCGCGCCTCAGCTCTCGTATCACCGAAACATCGATGCGCCCGTTGCACTCGAGCGCCTCAAACTCCACCTGAGCAGCATGCAAAACGTCGAGAAATGGCGATCGTGCTACGACCCTAACCTTTAGATCTATTCCGGCCGCCTTCACACCGGCGAGGATATGCGCCTCAACCCGATCTATCTCAGTTCCGACTACGAGGACTCCTCGACCCACTATACCCCTTCAATACACGTACCCTACGAGGGAAGCATTGAACATCAACCCAATCTCCACTTTCTCTCTACGGGTAGGTCTTGCCTCGCTTCTCTAGGGTGAATCTAGGAGCTATTGTTGCGGTTTTTTGCGGCTGTGCCAAGTGTACTGAAGGAGCGTGCTTACTCCGGCATCACTCTGCTGCGTGCTCAAACCTACGCACCAGCGCGCCGAGGATCTCAGAAGGAATTTCAGCATCAATCCCCCTCTTCCCCATCCCCGTCCTGGCGGAATCGACCGCCAGCGCTATCTGTCCCAAAACCTGTCCCAGGGCGATACACTGCCTCAAAAAGCCGCTGGTGTCGCTACGATTAATGGTCCCATCAACAGCGATCTCCGCTAGGGAGACCAGGAAGTCGCGCAGAACGGTATTGGCCTGCAGAATGATGTCGCGCTGCGTATGGTTCAATACAACTCCCTCCACTGCACCTGCGTACAGCGCCTCAAGATGCTCCAACGTACCGCGGGTGTGATCATGCAGCTCGGTGATATCAAGGGGGTCCGCCGGCCGAATGCCGAACCCAAAACCTCTCTCCGGCCGGGTATTGTCATCCACAAGGGCCAGCATTTCGTGTCTCAGAGCACTGAGGGTCTCAGAGGCTGAACGCTGCTGAGTGTGAGCAGCCGGCCTTAACAAATTCAAGGAGCTAGCTCCTTCGGCCTTGACGTACGGCATGCTCAGGGACCCTAAATCCAGAGCTCCACTGTGAACAGACACACCGTTGTGGCTCTCGCGGGCCCCCGACTTCTCTCGCTGGCTACCTGACTGATCTGCACGCATAAAACCCTCCTAAAAAGCGATTCCGATACCCAAACGGAGGGTATTCAGAATATGCGTCCCTTACGGACACCTACTACGATGCCGGTATCGCTCAGTCGATGCTCGCGAACGTTTCTTTGCAAGGCTTCAGAATATCGAGTGACGATCGTGGTGAAGCGCCATCTTTTCTTTGACTAGCTTTGTCGACCTTGAGAACATACCTGTATGGCGTCCCATCCCACCTCTCGATTACGCACCTATCCTTTCTCGTTTCAGCTCACCTATCGTGGCAAGGAAAACATGCGCAAATTCTTCTTCGTGGCGGAGAAGATAAACCGGCTGATGGTAGCTTCACTCCTCTCAGAGCGGCTCAGTAATCGCTTACACGGTATCGAGATCGCGTTCGTGGCAAGCAGTAAAGATACGTGCGCGGATGCAGTGGATTTTGTCGCGCGTCCTCACGGAGATTTCGCCGTTGTTCGCACTCCTGCCCCTCCTCAGGCTTCCCTCGTTGACTCGAAGGTTTTCGATGCAGCGAGTCTGGAATACGTGATTAAGGTGTTTTCGCACGCCCTCCGAATGGTCAAGGACGAAGTAGCAGATCAATCTCTCTGTCCCACGGACCGCCATAGTGAGGTGTTACAGGAGTTAGTCCCGTTTCTCCGCTCGCTCGTAGACCTCTCGGAGTACGACGCTGCCGTAAGGATCCGGGAAAAGATCAATTCCCTTCCTCCACCGAGCGACGCCCTTACCCTTGAGCGACTCGAGTCACGGCGCGGGATGCCAAAACATACACGTGTGCAAGGTATACGGATCCTATCAGAGTTTCGCCGCGGAGCTCTGTTCCCCTACGCTGAGGTTGTCGAGCTCGCCTACGAGACAGTGCTACGCGATGAACTTTTTGGTTCACCGAACTACTCAGAGATCTTTGTGTGTCTCGGCAGCTCCATCACCCAAGCTGTGCAGTGTACCGGACACTTTGAAGGATCACGGCTCGCCCCACAGATATTTGATCTCACCTCGTTTGAACAACTCTCTTCCGAGGAGCGTATTACGTATCTCCGCAAAGCCGTAGAGCTCGCACTGCTCTCGCTCGCTGAGCGCGACGGCTTGAGCGTAGAGACAACCTCAAGCATCATCGCGAAGGTAGCCCTGTACGACGAAACCTCTGCTGTTCGTTCATTGGCTGCTCAGTATCTGCCATCGGCAGAGGGAACGACGGAAGAGCTTCTCGTGAAGCTCCAGGCTCCAGACGTAGCACGAGGAAGTGCATCGCACCGATTAACCGGCATGCCTCGCTTTCGAGAACGCAAGGTTGCTTAGGGAAGCGAGGCAAGGCATATAATCTAAAATATGCAACTTTTCGCATGGAAACGAGGTCGGATCCTCATCGAAGGAATGAGCGAGCAATCGAAAACACCCAAGAAAACCTCGATTTTGGCCCTGTCAGTCCGATCACGCCGGTGCAGATTCAACATCGCATCGGAGCGAAAAGTGTATTATTGTAGGTGGTTTCTGTCCTGGCGGACAGAAACGAGGTAGACCTCGACACCGCAAAGGGATCGAGCGAACCGACTTCTGTAACTATGCAGTGGTGCAGGGACGAGGCATACTATTTTTCGGAAAAGTTGAGGGCAGAGAGGTTAATCCGCGGGAATGGCGTAGTCTAGCGGTTGAGACAGGAGATAGCTTCGTCATTCCAGAGGGATTTGCTCATCAACTTCGCAAAACGGGGGAGGAAGATCTCATAATCCTCTTCGGTTGTCCCGATTCACACCTCGATGATCGAGCCGACCGCTTTATGTTGCCCGACGCCCCAGCGACGGTCGGCGGATTGACGGCTGATCCAGGGGTACCATGACACAGGGCTAAACGATGTGCGACACAAGCAGCAATACTGACCTCCGCGAATTTCGTGAGTTTGGAGACTCGCTTATTACGCACACCCGAGAACTGATCTGCTCATTGTGGAATCAGAGCTCGATTCGTTCTGAGCTCAAGGATGATCAGACGCCGGTGAGTGACGTGGACCTCCAGTGCGAAGAGCTCGTTCGACGCCGAGTCAAGCAGCGATTTCCCACCCACGGGATCGTGGGCGAGGAGTTTGGCTGGGAGAATCGAGAAGCTGAATTCGTCTGGACTATCGATCCGATCGATGGGACCCAGAACCTGATTAACCGTATTCCAACGTTCGGGACGATCCTTGCGCTACTTCACCGGGGTCAGCCGGTATTGGGCTGGATAGATCACCCCGTTTTGGGTGATTCACTGAGCGGTGGCCCAGAAATCGGTGCCTTTTTTAACGGCGAACGGATCACATTAGGCGATATACCGGAGTCAGGTCTCACCCCAAACGATATAATCGCAACGAATTGCCCCTCCACCTTCACCCGTGGCGGGCATCTGCCAGTTCTAGATTCAATTCTTAAATTTCATCCACACTCTCGAATCTACTACGATGTCTACGCACATTCACTTGCGATACGGGGAAGCGTCGCCGTCATGGTAGAGTATAACCTCAAGATCTGGGATCTCGCCGCCACACAGGCGCTCATTACCGCTGCCGGTGGAGTCTTTAGGGAGCTGGGTCAACCGGACTCAACAGGTAGCTTTACTGCATACCATGCAGCTTTCGGGAAGCCTCGCGCGGTTGACCGTATAACCAAAGCTATCACGGGTTAAGCGCTCTGCAGAGCTACGGAGATACGCGGGGCAAGCCTCAGACCGACCACCAAAACCGCGACGATCCGCAGAAGCTCTTTCCCCAACGTCCCTACAGCACCCTGCCAGCCAGAAACGCAGCACCAGCGCAGGTCGTCTCTCCACCCGGGGTTACAACAAGACGCACACCGAACAGCTGCTCGATGTATCGTTGCATCAGCACAGATCGACGAATTGCATTACCGCTTCCGATAACTTCGCGCCTGCCGCAATACATCTCTGCGGGCAACATCTGCCTTAACGCATCGACTATACCCCTCGAGAGCGATGCAAAGATATCGCCAAGGGTAAAGTTCTCGAATGAAACCGCTGTCAGGCTGCCCCGTAGGTCGGGATTATACCTCTCCCCCGCAAAGCTCGGATCTGCTCTAAGGGTGGTCTCCGCTCGGGATTCCGCCAGGGATTGCAAGACAGTGTAGATCTGCCCAGGATCTGGAAGCGGATTCAACCCGAGCCCCCTCAAGAAATCCTGTAGCGCAGTTGAAAGAGCCGCTAAGGTCCGACCCCCACCCAAGGAGGCCCCGACCGCGATGTATCGATCATCGATGTACGGACGGATCTCGAATGAACTGCCCTCTTCCGGCAGCTGCCGTGGATTCTCAGCGAGCACAACCGAAACCTGAGCCCCAGTTCCGATAGTCAACGCGATCTGCGTATCCGGATCGGAGAGCGACCCGTACAACGAGGCTTGATTGTCGCCTATAGGAACTATGACGGGGACACCTTGTGGCAGCCCCAACCGGCTCGCCCAATCACACCCCACTCGACCGAAGATACGCGGAGCCTTCACTATCTGCGGGAGCATCTGGGAATCAAGACCGCATCGCCTGATCAGATCCTCTTTCCAACGACAGGAAAGGATGTCGAACAATCCAAAGCTTGCCGCATCGGATGGATCCATACCTCCTTGACAACCACACATACTCGTTGCGAGATACCCGTGGATAGTCGAAGCACTCCTATACTCATGCAGCACTTCAGGTTCATAGTGCTTACACCACACGAGGGTGCTGACACCAAACCCTGATCGCAAGCTCCGCTCTCCTGTCAAACTTTGTAGATCTGAGAGAAAGCTCCCCGAATTACAACGGGCGTCTTGCCATGTAACGAGGTGAGAGTGCCCCCTCTCCTCTGCATTGAATAGGACAACACCGTGCATCTGGCCGGTTACTCCGACCGCTCCGACATTCTCTCGCGCGTGGCTGCTCAGCTGCGAAACAGCTTTAGTGACAGCCGTAAAGAGCGCCTCGACCGACTGCTCAGAGCTACCGGGTACCTTACGATTGACAACTCCCGCGTTGTGGTCAAGCGAGGTCGACTCGAGTATAGATCTCCTGCTCGGATCAGCTATAACAGCGGCCACCTTGGTCGTCCCTATGTCGATTCCAAGAGAATAATCACGCGCCATAGTAAGGTCTACCGTCCCAAACGATTACCACATGTATCACACCTGCACGTTATCCCAGGAGAGTTGCTGACGATTGGCTCTCGTTGCTTGCGTCCTCACTGTAGGATCAGATAGATCCTGGAACAACAGATAGATCTTGTCTTTTCCCGTACCGCTTTCACTCGTGAGTTCACGCACTAATCGCTCCTGCTTAGCGCGAGCGGTACGTTCCCACTCGGGCATTAAAAGGGTCTTACCATCAAATTCCCCGGCAGGAGCAAGCAGTTTCTTGAAAAGCCATGGCAGCGACGGCGTGCGAACAACTACGGGCATGCCAGCGGCGTGAGCCGAACGAACTCCGGTTAGCGAGTCCTCAAAGGCGATGCCCTCCGATGTGTCGAGCGATCGTCCCGCCACTTCGCTCAGTCTCCTTGTAAGCTCCCTATAGGGGAAGGGAAATGGCTTTCTTTGTTGGTCATTCTGGATCAGTGGATCATCGTTGAATACTGTCGCATCAAAGAGGCTGAGAGCCCCCATACGCTCAAGGATGGGCTTGACCACCGTCGAAGGGCTGCCTGTCGCCAATCCTAGTAGCAATCCCTCGGCCTTACCTCTTTTGATCAGATCGAGCGAGCCTGGGATTTCACGAATTGTGTACCGACCTTCTTTGAGGATCTCAGCGACCACTACATCTTTGCGGTGTTTGAAGGCTGCCCGTACATTCTCAACAGCTGCTTGGTAATCCTCCTCTTGTAGAAAACGCTCCTGTGGCTCCATCCGATCACGAGCTGTGAGGCTCATCAGGATACGCCCTCGCTGCCCCTCTGGAAGAACAAGAGCATGATGCTCCAACAGACTCCTGGCATAATCAGGCCAAGTGCGCGCGATTGCCTTGGTAAAAACCTTGATGGTATCCATCTCCTGAAGTCCGAACCCTCGCCGAGCCAACCTCCAAAAAGCATCAAACTGAGGATCATTCTGGGTAAAATTGTGATCTACCGTTTGGATAAGCCTCACTGCTGCCCCCCGAAACGCATCATGATGCAGCGGCTCCATGTTGGCAATTGATTGGTCGAAGTCCCATGCCATGAAACGTATGCCCGGGAGGTCTCGGCGTATGGAGAGGTGTTGCACTGTCTGCCAAAATCGAGGAATCGGAGGTGCAAGACGTGATAGGTCTGCTACTTCACCGCGTGCTGGTTGTTCGGTGCTCTCCCCGACCGAACTCTCAATCGGTCGAGCGATCTGTCGTGTGCACCCCGCCTGTGAGGGATGTCCTGGAGATGACATGTATGGTAACTCCAAGCAAAAGTCGAGTGATCACAGAGCGCCTCGTTGCGCCCTTGCTCCCTAGGAAATTGGAGCTGTACAAGGATACCAAACGGTAGAAAAAGTCACCTGCGACAAATTCATCGAGGGTCGATGACACTAATAAATTGAGAGACTAGCGTCAAGTTATCGCTCGCCGTGCGTACACCATTACCTTCTCCTTCCAAGCTCAAAGGCTCTATGTGCCCGGACATATTGGGGAAGCTCTTAATAAGTCTGGCTCTTCTTGAACTCGAGTGGGTAGTGTGGCTACACACGTGCCTTGGTATACAGTTGCTCGTTGTGATATAGTCATGACGTATGAGAAGAGATAGAAGGCAAGGTAAACCTTGTGCGAAGCCGCCTTCCAGAGCTTCTGAGTTCGTTGAGAAGATACAACCGGTGAGAGGATCGTAACAGGGTAGCGGGAATGGCAAGCACTCCCGCTACCTGTGATCTCCTTAAAAACCACGCATGAGCTCTCCAGCACCCAACAGAGCATTCTAACTAGCCGAAGCAGCTGCGCTAGTAGCGCGGCTGAACTGATTGAATGCATCGGCAAGCGCTACAGGGTCATCCGCATTTGAGACACGCTTGAACCCTGCCTCCGTAAGGGATGCGTGGGCCCGACTCCCGCAGGCGATACCGTACAGAGCGTTGTTCTTGCGTCCGTCGATATCGAGCACCAGCGGCCTCAACTCACTAGCGGTCACGCTGTAGACATTCTCCGCTCCATCGGTATACGCGAGGAACATGATTCGCGATTGGATCGACGCAAGGGCTAGTTCGCCCTGCTTATCGACGGCCAATCGCAAAGTATCCCGTATACCCTGATACATCGGAGTAGAGTTGCCATCGGGACGAAAGTCCCTGGCCTCGAAGATCTCCACCTGCTCGATGCGAGTAAAGGGCATGAGGACACCGTGCCACATCGATACCACTGCGACGAGGATGTCGTTTCGAGTCTGCTGCGCCTTAAGGGGCACAAGCAGATTCTCATTTAACACCCGCACCACGGTGCTTCTCTGTGAGCTCATAGAACCGCTGTCATCGAGCCACACTATAACGAGTGTGACCTTCTCAGTTCTAATCTCGTCTGGGTTCACCCCCAGGTCAAAGACTTGCGCCTTGGAAAGTGCTTGCGCTGTGGCATCGGCGACACAACCGGCGTCGACAGCAGCCCCCAAGACTCCAACGATCGGAATAGACATAGTTCTTCTCCTGAACAGGACGGTCAAAGATATGCCGAGGAGGACAATCCACCTGGAACGGCATGAAAAACGCATCTTTTGAGCTTGTCATCGACACGCCCAAGAGTCTCCAACGGGAAATGCTTGCGGTGTTCATGGGCAAAAAGCCCCCTGAAGTATTCCGTAAGCTCCTGAGGGAGTTTATTCACCACCGCAAACTTAGGCACAGAGACTGCGTCTGAGAACACTGAGAGCCCCTTAAGCGGACGCTCGTGTGGCTCAACTCGGGTGCTGCATTTTGAAGCCCACAAAGTTCCTCCGTATGGATGTACGAAGGTAAGAGCTTCAAACAACATCACACCGAAGGAGTACCAGTCGGTCTCCGGCGAAAATGTCTTCGACGCTAACAGCTCACCTTTCTTGGTAAGAGTACATATCAGGGGATCAACGTATTCGGGGGTAAACCCCCGGCCCGGAAACTTTCCGAACTGAACCCCTTCGACATCGATAACGATCGGCTTATTCTGCTCGATCATCACGTTGTCGGGTTTGACATCCCCGACCACCAACCCGAGTCGATGAAGAGCGCTCCAGATACTACCGAGCTGAAGGAAGATATTCTTTACCTTCTCCACTCCGAATCGTTTATCGCGTCGCCATGTCCAATCACTCAGTTTGGCGAGCGAATAACCGGAGACTTTTCTGAGCACCACCGCAGCGACCATATTACCGCGCTCGAGGATAATCCCCTCGGGGCCGGCGACTCCTGGAGGTAACTCCGGGAATGCTTTAAGCCTCTCGAGTAACTCTTCGAGTCGCTCGGTCACCAAGCGTTGGGCCTCCTTCTCTGCAAAGTCACGTGAAGTCTTAAAGACCTTGATGACCTTACCGGGAGCTATCGACGATAGATCGTAGACCCACGCCGTGCCCCCCTCCCCGAGTAGCGGAAGCGTGCTAATATCCACCGACTCACCGAATACCTGCATCATATGAGCCATGACCGCTCCCCCTTTCGTGGTTCGCCTGGCGACTTTGATACAAACGGCCTTCCTGGCCCGGACTGCTCCAGAGATCCTCTCTGCAGCACGTTGTACTGTGTGCAACGCGTGCACCTCCTACGATTGCCTTTGGGCTAGCTCGTCTCATTAGTACAAGAAAGATTCGAGCCACTCTTTCAGTGGGGACTGACTAGCGTTTCCTCCTGTCGAACGAGCATCCGGAGCACTTTGACCTTTCATCTGAACCTGATTTGCTGAGCGCATGCCGCTCTTCTTGGGAGCTTCAATTCGTCGTTGCTTACGCTTCACAACCACCAAGGTCGTATCATCCGGCAACAAGCGCTCCTTCCAGGTGGGTCTCACGGTCAGGCTCTGAGGGCCCCGGTCTACATCAAGAGATACCTTGTCCTGATTGAGGACTCGTAACTCGCGTGACATGAGCGCCGGATTCTGAAGAAAGCGTCCATCAGTCAGAAACGTGGAGAGGTGCGTTTTGAGATACGCACATCCATCACTTCCAATGAACACCGAATTGACCTCATCAGTCGGAATCTGGTGCACCAACTTCAGCTCGTTACGCGGATTTCGCCCATCTCTGACCTGGTAGCCGAGATACGGCGGCTCGTTCGATTCGAATGGGCCGAGCGTAGCAACGCTTCCATTCAAACCCCACATACCATCCCCGCACGCGACTATCTTCGTCGACTGTGGGGTCATCACCACACCAACCAGGGTAGCAAGAAAGATCTCGTCGGCTACCTGTGAGACTCCTTTACGTGAGCCTCCCAGTATGTCCACTATCGCCCTCATGCGACCGAGCATCTTATCATTCAGACGGGATATAAAACCCTCCTCGTAGACCACACATGCTCCGACTGTATCGATAAAGATACGGGCGAGGAGGTTTGCTCCAATGCCTGAGTCAGGCCTATCGCTACAACCATCGCAAACGACGGCCGCAAGATATTCCGGCTGCATATGGTGTGCACATGCATCCTGATTATTGCCCGCGGAGAGAACTCCGCCACTGCCAATGTGCTCAGATCCTATACAGGTACCTGAACACACTGAAAACGTTTCAGCCATACGCATGGCAAAACCCTTTCTTCTCAACGTACAAACTGGGAAAGAACAGGAGAGCCTACATATGCATCTCCGATTTATATTTTTATTATATACGGTTTCAGCATGCTCATCAAGCAGTGTTTGAAATTTTACGTTTAGATTACTTGCAGATGACTACGACAGTTTCGATCATCTTCGCTAACGTGCACGCCACTATCAAACGATAGACAGTAGATATCGACGTCTACCGCTTATCCTCTGACCTCAACGTAATTCGTCAGCGTCAGCCTTCAAGTGACCACTAATTGTCAGAAAACTTAGAGGCTAATTCAGAAACGAGTATGTTTATGAAGTCCCCAACCGTATCAGGCGCAGGAACTCCCAGCAGGCGCGGGTAAATTCCGAACTCGCGCAGCAAAGGATAAGGAAAATGTTGGATGTCTCGGTAACAATCCTCCAAAGATGACTCGTAGGTATATGCGCTACGACTGAGCGAATCTCGTTGAATCGCCTCAAGTATCTCCTGTCGAACGAATTCCCGACCGATTGCTACGCACAAACCGCTTACCGTTGCACACCATTCAAAAGCAGACGGCCCTCCATATCTGTTGCCTCACATAGGATCTGGGCTGCTCGTGAGGGGTAGCTAGTAGTGTGCAACGTCAGGGCGCTTGTCATAGAAGTAAGACTCCATCGATAGTCACCCTCTAATCCCAAACATTGATTGCCTTGTCAAGTCGATATATTTATATACATGTATATCGCTATACCACATAGCGCAGCTCTTTATATAGCCTCTCTTTCTAGGGTAGTTGATACACCGTCGATTCTCCGCGAGCAGATCTTTTGTGCTGGCTGAGATTGCGACGGTGGTTGCACGTTTTTTTTCTTTATCCTTCTCAGAAAGGGGCTGCCTATGACGGCACCTGTTCATTCGGACGGGATCGGTATCGTACAGACTGACATCGGAACGTATCACCTGAGACGCCTGGCTGCGACTGGAAGTATCTCTCTCGTATACCAGGGCGAAGCACACTCAGGGAAGTGCGTGATGGTAAAGGTCTGCTGCAAAAGATCGGACAACCGATTGATGCTGAACGAGCAGCACATCCTTGCTCGAATATCTGATCCTTGTCTCCCGGTCATCATTGATCGCTTTGAGACCGAAGATGGTCGCGTTGCGACCGTATTTGAATCGATCGAGGGTCTCAACCTACTTGAGTTCCGCTCGACCGAGAAACATAGGGGTGGTCTCGCCAATCACTTTCACATCGGATGGTTCTTGGAGAAGCAGCTGGGTCTACTCGGCAAGCTTCATAAGGAGATGATAGTCCACGGGGATGTGCAGCCTCAACATCTGCTCATTACGCCCTCGCGACACAAGGTTCATCTGATCGATTTCTGCTTCGCTTGGTGTCAGCCGAGCGAAACAGATAGGATCGCAGCATGGGCCGAACACTACTCGGCTCCTGAGATCAAACACGGAGCTTCTGCTCATCCAGGGATGGATATCTATTCCTTGGGTAAGTGTGCGGTATACCTACTCGGCGGTAACCCGGCGAGTGGCACGATACCTACTGCGGTAGGACTCGATTCCCGAATCCGGTCTTTTATCGACCAGATGATTGAACCGAACCATCTCAAGCGTCCACACGACGCTTGGGGTCTCGCCCGGACGATGCTGACCTTAAGACGCAAAGTGTACGGGCCGGCCCGCTGGGTTACGTTAGAGATGTAATTTTTCCCGTTTCTTGTACCTCTTTAGAAAGGAGACCTCGCCATGGGTGGTTGGGGTTATGACCGAGATGTTTACGAAAGCACAAGCGCCTCAAGCTCGTCCGGGTTTGACTACTCGAGGAGGGCTGCTGAGGTGTTTACCAACACCTTAGCTAGCGCACGAAGTGCTTCGAGCTCACCCGGGGACTCGTCTTCGGCTTGTGCACAGAGATCTGATTCTGCTCGACCTAAGAGTTATGCGAACCTCGTCTCTCCCTTTGAGCGGAGACTCACGTGTACGTATTCCTCTGCGGTAGTCGCATGTTTGGACGTAACGGGTTCGACCTGAGACTCCGTGCGAGTGGTCTATGATAAACTGCCGATGTTTTATCGACAGATTCAGGACCAAAAGTACCTGTCTGACTTCGCAATAAGCTTTGCCGGGGTCGGAGATATCACCTGCGATCGGAATCCGATTCAGGTAACTACCTTCGAACAGGGCATCGCCCTGGACGAAACGCTCACCACCCTCGATCTTGAGGGTGGCGGTGGCCGCGGAGAGTTACGGGAGAGCTACGAGATGCTGGCGTTTTACTACGCTCATTTCGTCGACTTCGAACCGGAACCCGACGAGAAGCCCTTTCTGTTTTTCGTGTGTGATGAGGCACCCCGACGTGACATTTCGGGCTTTGACCTAAAAAAGCACTTCGGTGGGACTCATCACGATACGACCACACACAGGGTCTTTCAGGAGTTAACTTCCCGCTACAGGACATTTGCCCTCTGTACTCCTTACCGAGAGGGCGGATTTCCTCGAGAGGACGAGGAGGTTCGTAGTGAATGGCGGTTGTTTCTACCAGAAACAACCATCACGGTAATCGAGCCCCGTTCGATTATCGACGTCATGCTCGGAATCATTGCGTTGCGCACCGGCGCAAGGAGCATCGAGGGCTACGTAGAGGACATGCTCAATCGGGGTCAAACCCAGGAGCGTGTGGATAACATCCGAAAGGTTCTCACATGTGTCGGCTCGTGGCAGCTCGATATGCCCTTGAGTGTTGCGGAGGGGTGGATTTCATCTCTCTTACCAACATCGACCGGCTACGCTCCCACGATACGGTGTCGGTCTGTACAGCGTACGAGTATCAGGGCTCTGACCAACCAGATCTTGAGCGATTCTTTTACTGTAAGGGCTCGCTCCTGGTAGGGATTAGGCCTTCGCCGCGTGAGGACGTATGTCATCGTACGGAATTGACTCGAATCCTCTACGGATGTCGGCCCGCTACGTTCCAGGTCTTTCCCGGATGGCGGTATTCGTTGACACCGGATTCGAGGTTGATGCTCCCTTCAGGGTTACGGGCGTGGATCGACTTTTTGGAGTCCGATCAGGGTCTTTCGGTTCCGATCGGTATCCTTTCGTTTGGTCCTACGCGATCTGAAAAGCTTTGGCTTCTCGATTCGTAACCTATTCAATCTTTTTGAGAAGAGACGGTTTTTAGGAGGTTTAACAACCACCGTCCTCTTCCCTCGTCTGCTTTGGCACGTGGCGTATAGATCCCGCATAATATACATGAAGTAGAGAAACTGCATGACTCATCAGCGCTTCGAACCTCAAGCCGATCGGTTTACCAAGGATGGCGAGTGCGCCTCTTGCGAGGCCACCTTTCCAGCTCGTACCCCCGGTGACTACGGGGCTGCTCTTACGGTTGCGATCAATGAATTGTGCTCTCACTACAACCAACTTCGAGCCGTATGGGATAACCAAGCGCAGCGTTCCTCCCTGTGTCAGGTAGCGCTGCCCCATCTCCTGAAGATGCTCAGTGTTTTGGGTGGCGCACCTAAGGATAACGGCAGAGATCCACTACACCATGTGAACGCATCGGTTCTATCCACCCTAGCTATAGTGCATGATTTTAGTACGCTGTGGCCCTTGAACGACTGGCGTCTTCACATTCCGCAGCGACTTGATTGGCTCATGCTTGAGTTGACCGAAAGCATCTGTCAGGTAGGAAACCCACACGAGCGTCGTCACGATGATGATCTCCATCAGAAGCTTGCCAACTATCGCACCTTCTTCTCTGAGGGCAAAACCGGTGTTCCGGCGGCATGGCGTGCCGACAATCAGGAGCTTCGCCGACAGCTACACTCTCAGGAGGTCCTTGCGCCGATTAGGCTCTTAGGAGCCGAGATCTTTCTCCTTCAGCACGCCTTAAGAGCTGCAAGGACTCCTCTCTTGGGAACACCCGCGCCTCTTAATGTGAGCGGCTTCGCTAATCACCTTCAGTTGATTCACTATGAAATGCGCCAGGTGGCAACGGGCACGACGGGACCCTTTGACCTTGAAAGGATCTCCAACATCATCAGCGAGATGTGCCAAATCACCACCCAGTGTCTCAAAGGAAGCCTTGACGATGACCGATTTCTGAATCAGCTTTGGTCTCACTATCAGGAGATATCAAACCTGTCGGTCTTTCGAGAGCATCCGGGAGCATCGGCACTCAAGTTGGCACTCCTTGAGTTCAATACCGACTTCTCTGGAGTACCGCACGCAATCACCCCTCTCATCGAGGAGCTCGAGAAGCGCCTGTTGATCGATCACTCAAAACTCATACCGCAGTACGGTTTTGGATATGCTATTCCGGCGGCAGAGCTTGCTCACACCCTCTCATGCCGAGGTGCTCGTCTGTTCGGTATGCTGCGCAATACGGAGATGGTAGGGTTCTACATCTTCGTTCCGGATCCTCCTCCGGAGCTGACGCACCATCCTCAACTCTTCGAAGAGCTTCAAAATGCCGGGATTATCCCTCAAGGGAGTCGGCCCGGTTGGTTTGAGATCGTAGGTGTTGTTCCAGAGGGTCGCGGCGATGAATTTGCGCGTGCCGGAATCAGGAGCTACGCGCTGCTGGATTCAGCGATGCTACAGACCGCCTTACAGGAGAACTGCGATGTCTTGGTTGCCTTAGTACGCGAGGGGCCAACCGCAAATCTCTCGAAGCAAGCACATCGAGCACTCGGGTGGATAGAGACATCGTTCATTGTGTACGGAGGTGCAGATGGTACGACCCCCTATCGCGTTCTCATCCGAAATCCGGAGAATATCCATAATCCATTATCACAGGGCCAGCGAATCATACACCTCGGCGAGCGCCCTCATACCTTGCCCTACGTAGCAGCTCCTGAGCTCATACCCAACATCCGAGCAACGGTGTCTCTGTCAGATGAGGACGCTGAGGCGCGAGTAGTACAGTTCGTCCAGGATCTCCATAAGGACTGGGCCGTCAGGCCACTTCACGGAAGCTTGAACTTTGCCATTAAGATCGATACGCCTTACGGTTGTTACAACCTTCACCAACTACGCCCAAGGGCTGATTATTGGCGAATTCACCCATACGACCACTCTGGCACTTTGGATACGGTTCTCGAGTGGGTTTATCGCGATATTTTCGGGTGGCACCAGTGCGACGACTGATAGTATAACGCTCATCAGAGCGTGACAAAACCCGCCCTGCTACGACAGAGGATCTGGGGTTGCTCTTCAATATTCAGATTGGGAAGAACCCTCAATGGATCATAAACAGAACACTACCGCTTCAGATACCCCTTCGCTCTACGTTCAGATCCATCGACTTTTCCGGCGTCTTCAGCAGAGAAATCGCTTTGTGGGAAGAGTACAGCTGACCGGTCTGAGCCCCGTGGAGACCCACTTTATCCTCGAATTGGCCGCCGATCAGAGGAGATCTATCTCAGAGCTCAGCACCTTGCTCCGCATTGATCAAAGCTTCGGCTCTCGTATCGCTCAGATGCTGTGCAAGCGTAAGCTTCTCTCTGCTTCCTCGATGCGTGGGGACGGACGACGCAAGAGCTTGACGGTAACGTCACATGGCCGCGCCGTCATTCGCGCGATTGATGCAGTAGCCAACGACCTATTTTATGATCTTGCGGCCCCGCTAAGCACCAAGGACATGGGGAGCCTCGTGCAGCTCTACCGTATGATTGCAGACGGATATCAACACCCGCCTGCCATCCTCAGGGAGGGTGAACTCGAATATAGAGCTGAGCAGCGCCGCATCACGCGCTGTCTTGGGCTCTTAGGGGAGCACGTTTTCGAGAGTGATCTCTCTGCCACGAGCTGGCAACTCTTGGCAGAGGCTGTGCTTTGTCCCGTTGCACCGCAACCGACCGAACTCGCCGCACTGCTCTCTTTGGCCCAAAACTCACTTACCTCGGTTATAGCCACCCTTGAACAGGAGAAGCTCATAAAACGTGTACCGCGCAAGGACGACAAACGCGCCGTCACTATCCACCCTCTACCAGCCGGGATCCGTTTATATCATAAGATTGAGGAGGCTGCCGCGAGGCGTTTACAAGATGCACTGCAACACCTCGGGGCCGACGTGGTGCGCAACTATCTGAGGGTTTTCCGGGCTTTTTTGAGGGAACGCGATACCGTGACGCCCCCGCTACCCTCACACCTTTCCTTCAGGTCCTTAGAGGGTGGCTCCTCTCTGGCACAGGCCCGTGGTCTCGTGGCGCGTTGCTTGGTGATGCGCAACACTGAACACCTCCTCCCCGAGCGACTTTTTTCTTGCGGACATTCGGCTTTTGGTCTCTTCGACGGAGCGCACCTTGTAGCAGTTGCCGAAAGTGCCGCGGATGCACCCGGTGTTATCGCCGCTGGCTGGAGCCCCGATGTATCGCCATGGGTCCTACTCGGTTTTATAGGAAGGGTACACATCGCTACGACGCCAGATGACGCCCTCTTTTCTACTTCATTCGTGCAGTTTGCCCCCCTTCGGGAGCACTTTGGGCTCACCGATAGGAAGTGATCCACGTGCTATCGAGGCAGGAAGATGCTTGGGGGAAGCTCCACTACGTATTAGCACCCTGAGGAAGCGAGGCTACCCCCTCCCTACTGCGAAAGTAGGCTTTGCCTCGCTTCCCTGAGAGCGCTCACTTGATTTCAGGAAACGTTCAATGCACTCTGCAGCCCTAAAGGATCCTTGAAGTAGGCATCCAAAGCTTCCTCTACCCTAGTGCGCAGCGCTTGATTACCGCCAAGATGTTTCTCAAGAAACGCCTGTGCCTCAACCCCGACCAGTTCCTTCTTGAGGGCCAGACATTCATCAACGATGAGATCCCACTCCTCATTGGTGAGCACACCTAGGATCGACTCAACGGTGGCCATGGCACGCTTGTACGCTCTATTCATGAGCTCTTTGTGACTATCTGAGAGCTCATTCTCGGGTTTACGAGACGACTCGTCGATCGATGTGGCCACATCCTCTCCTAGCAATCCGGTTGAAATGAGAACCTTGAGGAGCCCACGAATGCTATTGAGGTCTGAGGTATTACCAATCGTTGCACCAAGATGACCGTAGCGTAAGCGCTCAGCGACCTGACCTGCCACGCTCACAAGGATGCGTTGGAGCAGCTGCAGCTTGGTAGGCGCCAGCTCACTCATCGCCTCTGGATCGGCGATAACTCTTCCAAGGGAGCGTCCTCGCGGTTCCATTGAAATCAAAAACGTTGCAATCTGACACGCCCAAGCCATTACACCGTGGCCTACAAGCTCATGAAAGGCGACCTTTCGTAGGTCGTCTGTGGACACGACTGATGGTTCCTTGAGGCCGAAGTGTTGCTGCTGGTATCCCTCCATGAGGTCATCAAAGGTGATGACTTTTTCTGAACCTCGTCGTCTTACTATCGCCTGCGCCTTTTCAAGAACACCAACGAGATCAGCACCTGAATTACCGACTGTAATACGAGCTAAACTCTCAAGCGACGCGTCTCGATTCTCTAATGTCCAACCCTTACTTTCAAGAATTTTGGTAGTCGCTTTTTTGAGAATGTCGAGTCGGGCCTGCTTCGAACGCGGGGCAGGTATCTCGATCGTGCGGTTAAATCGTCCATTTCTAACGACAGCGGGATCGAGCCTGTCACAGTCATTGGTGGCTGCTATCACGAGAATATCTCTATTACTTTGACTACCTCGATCATCCTTATGGACATTATCAAGCTCTGTGAGGAGCATGTTTACGATGCGAGTATCGTCCAGAGCGCCACGACTCTCATCGGGCAGGCGCCGCGACGCAATACTATCGAATTCATCGATGAATACGATGCACACTCCACGAGCGTTAGGATTCCCAGTCTTCTTACGCAACTCCTCTGTGTGCTGATTTCGCAGCATTCGCGCCTCTTCAAAGGCGCTTCGTATCTTTCGCACTCCACTCCCAACCAATAACTCGGTGCCTAGGTCGCTCCCCTTGAAGGAGATAAACGGACACTCCGTCTCTGCAGCGAGTGCGCGCGCAATCATTGTTTTTCCAGTTCCCGGCGGACCGAAAAAGAGTGTACCTTTCGGTAGCTTGAGCTCCGAATTACCCTGACCGACCTGACGGATCTCGTCGCACAAGTAGCCAAGTTCTTCGATTACCTGGTCGATTCCTCCAACCTGCGAGAATCCCTCTTCGGCCCCTACCTCGACGTGCTCCCCACTGATATCGCCTGGTAAGCCGCGGAGACCTCGGCGTACGAGAAGCCTTGCAATCACCACAATAGACAGTGTGAGAAACGTCGCTGCGGAAACCCCCTGGTACAGAAAATTCCATCGCTCGAGCCGCTTCTCCTCAAGGAGAAGTTTCTTATCGCGCTCTGCCTGCGCCTCTGCCTCCTCCCGAGCCTGTTCAACCCGCCTTACAGAGCCCGGCTTTATTAAAACTCCGCGCTCACGCAGCGCCTCAAGAAAGCTATCGTGCTCTGCTCCGCGAACAAACCACTGGACGTGAATCGCATCTCGACTATTGGCTACGAGGGGAAATTCATAGCTAATGAGGCCGGCTTCCACGTGCGAGTAGGCGACGTTTGAGATCTCAGCACCTTGATCGAGGCGTTTAAGGAGCTCGTCTTTTGATACGACACCTCCTTGAAATTCTGAAGCCTTCATATTTGAAACAGAGGCTGGCGGCGCGGCAGTTTCCTTCTTGCTGAACTGCTTGCTTGCAAAATAAGCAAACCAGCTTGCAGCGATTATTCCCACTACACCAACGACCTTCCATACTCGACTGCTGCCGAATGTGGAGACGTTCTCGGGTGGTGGCTCCGATCGGGGGCTCGACTCCTGCGTGATATCGCCACGAGCTTGCTTAGTTTCTGTATCCGCTCTGTCCAGCTTTCGAAAAAAGCACGCAGAGGCGAGATCCTCGGTCGATGCGATGTGCTGAGACGATTGATGCGTGCGTTCTGACTCAACGTTTCGTGAAGAATTATACATCTCCATGGCGCTCTCACTCCCGGTATACTTTTACATGGTACACAGCCCGTAGTTCCGCGTTTTTTGTGATCCTAGCGCCGTTAGGTTTTGTAACGTAATAAAATTTATGACGCGCCAGGCAATCGAACGAGTAGTGTGGCTCAACAGTTGGCCGGAGTATGCAAACAAAGAGGGGGTACTACAAAGAGAGTGGGAGTGCTGTGGGGTGAGGGGCATAAGCAAAATCAGTATGATACCCCCTCGTTGACGCCCATTCCTGATGGATAGCTCGATGTATTTGGAATCACGGGTCTGGCTGAGCAAGCGAGATGGAATCGCCGCATCATCGAGAGGGTTAGGCGCTAAAAAGAGAGGTTTCAAAAGCTTCGTTGCATCTCCCTCCCTCTGACTCTCTCAAGAAACTACCCCCCTCTTCTCACCGCTCTCTTCGCCTATGCTGCTTGGGCTATACACGTCGAAGGAGCGCGGAGCGTCCAGCTCCGCAAAAAACTTCCAACCTCATCGGATCTTCCAACCGTTAGGCGAAGCTAGAAGCTTCGCGCTCCGACAGCCGCAGAGATTTCATCCCTTTTCTCGTTGTTCTTCTTGTGTTCTTCGTTAAGTAAAATGCCTGCCCTCCTCGGAGCGCGGAGCTTCCAGCTCCGCTTACAACTCTCAGCTCTCTTCCCTTGGTGCAGCGTACTTCTGAAAACAAGCATTTCGAACAGCACGGGCTGATACCTTATTCTTTCAAACGCGCCACATGTCCGGAGGTGTTGGTTTTAGAAGTGCCAGGCACTAGGCATAGGGTACCAGACAGTATGTTGGGACCTTTTGCTGCTTAGTGCTACCCACTAGATTCGTCGATGACCCAGAATTGATTTGCTCGTCAATTTGCTTAACAGTTGACTGAACGGTACTCTCTTAAGAGGAAGTTCCATAGGGTCGGGGGTGTCGTGGATAGAGGGGTCAGACAAGAAAAAACACTAGGTGCTGAGGTTGATCTTTCTCGAGAAGCACTAAGTAACTCGAGTAAAGAAGGACATATACAAGCCCTTGCTAATATGAATCTCGACCTCACCACCCTCGAGGGCCAACTGAAGTTCACACTCATTAATCAGCGGACAAACGAGCTTATACACCGGTACTCAAGCCCGCAGTTTCTTGAACGCTATTCGGCTTTTCTCGTTAGCGTAATAGGGCGTGACGAGCTGGCACGTGCAACACCTTTGATAAACAACGATGTAATCTCGATTCTACTCCAGGGGATGGCCATGCAATCAGCCATAGGAGAGTATAGGACAGCATCTGAAGCAACGAGCGCCCTTGCCAAAGCTATTCAGGATCGTGAAGAGCTGATTGCTCTGGGCGGTGAGGATTGTGTGGCGGCAAAAAATAGGCTGAAGGATATGATGGAGGCCTGGCTGAGGGACCATCCGATCCTTCAGTTTAACAGTCGCGTTTTTGATAAGCTTTACACATAGCTGAAACAGAAGGGCTCGCAGCAGCGATTGTTCCGCAGGCTCGCAAGCAAGTCATTCAAGAGATGATCACTCGCGAGGAATACATAAAAATGCGCGAGGCATCCCTAGTAGCGGGGGTGGAAATGACGCGCAAATTAGGAGCTCTTCATCCTCAAGGCACTTATATGTTACATGCTGGGGATGAGACCCTGGTTGATCTGGCAAAGCAAGATATCTATCTCGACGCGGAGTCCATTTATTCATAACACTTCCCTTGAGGCTACGCGACGACGTCGCTGGGCGACAGGTTAAGCTCGGCTCGCCATAACTACCAAAATGCAAAATAACCCAACGCCCACAAACGGGGCTCCGCGTTTCCACGCTGACCCCCCGCGCGCCTTCGTAGAGCCGCCCGTCCTTAAGGAGGGCGATCCCAACGTGTTTAATTTTCGGGTCGAGACCTCCACGCGCAGCTGGAACGAAGAGCGAATCACCGATGTCCCACGATCAGTAACGTGCCACTCATCGGAGGGTTTCTCGTGGGGCTATCGAGGGTCGAGTGCGCAGGAACTTGCGCTCAATATCCTTAACTACGTGTTTCCTCCCGGTACCGACGGATACGAGGCCATCCCATGTGAGAAGGGATACGCATCTCGCACGGCGTTTCAATTGTATGGAGAGTATACCAGCGAGGTCGTCTCACGAATTCCGCAGACCGGGGAGTTTCAGATAGGCGTTGAAGAGGTGCGAGCTTGGGTTCAGAATAAGTCGGATTCGATCAAGGCGTTTCCGCGAAGTCAGCTACTCCCTGAATTCTTTGCGAACACGACCCCTACCCCGCTCGAACGGAGGATGCACAGCGACGCACCACTATCGTCGAAGGCTGTCCGCTCAACGACAGTCGATCAAACCGACTGGGCCTCACACTCGCAAAGGTGGAATGATAAACATCAGGAGCTCGCGGCGATAAATGGGCGCATCCGAGAGAGCCTCTACAAACACTTCCGAGGTGTCTTGGAGTCGGCACGAGAGAAAAACTATGACCGAGACCAGCGACACAGAGCCCTCTATGCCGAAGCCTTCGAGCTAGGACGACGCATCAACGCGATAGACATCGAACTGTGTCGTTCTGAGACCCTTGCGCAACCGCACAACGCCACCTACATCTCGCGCACACTCCCAACAGGACTCGCTCAGTCCATTAACGACCTGCTTCTGTACTACGAACGAGAGAGTCGCTGTGTTCGGGAGCTTTATCAAAGATTAGGCCCTCAGCGGATAGCGGCCGACCTGATGCACAAGCGAGTGATGCCAGATATCTCCATCATCCCGACCGGTCCGGCCCTCGTTGCTGCGTGTAGAACCGAAGAAGCGTGGAGAGCGGTAGAAGAGCGAATCATGGGAGTTGGATGCCCTGCATGTGGAGGGTTCCTGGCGAGCGTCGCTATCGGTGGTGAACCCACCCTCGTATTGGCTGTACCTGCATGGCCCGACTCAGCTTGGAGAATCCCAGACCAAGAGGATTTTCGAGCCACTTTGATTCACGAGCGAGAACATGCTGCCCAACGACTCCGCGATCGCTTGGCAGGCCCACCAGATTTCCACCAAAGCTCACAACCAGTTAACAGCGTCGTGGCGTACTGTTCGAGCACCTACATGTTCGAATGCAGAGCTGAGCTTCTATCGTATGGCCTCTCCGCTGATTGGAACTCGGACCGCCAATCTATCTTGAACGAGCGGGGTCGAAACGCTCTGTATGATTACCCGCGCATATGGCGAAATTACTGGCTCGAGTCATTCTCTGAAATGCTACCAGACCTCTCGTTCGAAGAGCACCGTCGCGTCCTCAACGAGGCAACGAAACGGTTTTACGCGTGGCGTCAGGAGTGCCTTCAGGCCCTGAGCTCACTTAACACCGCAGAACACAGGGGAGTCCATGAAGCGTTCAGGGCCATCGACCTCTTTCCCGTCGAGTCCTGGCCACGACATCTTGGGCGAATGAAGGAGTTGAATCTCTTTTGAGATCGCCGAGGGCTGGCCTTTATCTCACCTTGGAGTGAGGCGCTTCGAGAAATCACGTTGGTAGTGTGGCCCAAGCCTCAGCCGGATTATGCAAACACAAAATGGGGGGTTCAAAGAGAGGGGAGCACAGCGCGCATGCTGGGCCTAGGAAGATCGGTATTATACCCCCTCGCTGACCTCACCGTTCGTTTTGTTCACGTATACGCCCAAGCGCTCCAACTTCAGCTAAAAGCGCCGCTGCCGCCTCAAAAAGCTCTGCCGGAATCTGTTCGTCTACCTCGAGGGGCGCTAGGGACTGTGCGAGGTCCTCACGCTCGACTACAGGCACACCGAACCGATGAGCTAAACGAACCATCTCGTCAGCAAGGGCGTACTCGCCACGCGCCGTCAGCGTTGGCGGCGCATCCGCTCCATTCGGAAGTCCGAGCGCAAAGGCCTGGAAATACGCAGCTTGTTTCTTCATCGCACCGCACCGTGCATCCGCTACTCATGGTCGCCTGCTCTGGGAGCCTTGGCCAACTCCGACCTACTGGCACTCAATCGTTGAAGTGCTGTCTCCACACTCCACACGTTAAGCGGTTTCTCGACAATCTCGACCCGAGAACTTGATGGTAGTGTACCCCCAAGCTCTCGGATAGACCCAACGCAAGCAATAATACTCATATCGGCAGAAGCCGCTAAAAGTTGCGTGCAAGCCTGGGGGGCTTTATCGCCCATCCCCTCAAGGTCAAGCACTGCAAATTCCCACCGTTGCGCGTCGTGTCTTATCACCTCAAGCGCTTGCTGAAGGTCAAACACCCCGCGAGAGCGATAACCCAGGGATTCAAAGATTGATGAGACGAAGGGTAATACAGCTCCCTCAAGACCGAGAAGCAATGCCCCGCCACGCGACGTCAGACGGGCTTTCAAGACAGCATTGTCACCGATCGTTCCGGTTCGTACACTGAGCGCTGGTAGGTAGACGCTAAAGGTTGCCCCGTTAGCTGGCACGCTGTGCACGGTAATGATACCCTCGTGAGACTTGATGATCGAATATGCGGCAGAGAGCCCAAGCCCTGTACCGCTCAATCCTACACCGGTGCCTCTGTCGACGTTTTTGGTGGTGAAAAAGGGCTCAAAACATCGAGCCTGTTGCTCGACGCTCATCCCAACTCCGTTATCACGTATATCGACCCGTACATACACGCCCGGTGCGAGCTCTGGATCTATCTCCCCTGAACGGACCCGAACCTTCCTGGTTGATATCGATACGACTCCATCTGGGCGCGTACCGATGGCGTCCTTGGCATTCGCCAGAATATTGGTGAACATCTGCTGCAACTGAGAGACGTCTGCGACGATATCAGGGCAATCGGAGGCGGTATCGATCCGCAGTTCGATCCGATTCGACAGCAACGATTGATAAAGATCACGTGATTGCGCGAGCAGGGTGTTGACCGACATGTGCTCTCGAATAGGCTGACTCTGCGAAGCGAAGCTCAGTAATTGCGATACGAGTGCTGCACCTCGGCGTGCTGCCTCGTTGATCGTATGGGTTGCCTCGAAGGCCGGTGAGTCCTTTGGGATCTGAAGCTCGATCAGCGAAACCTGCCCCATAATTGCCTGCAGGAGGTTGTTGAAATTATGAGCCACCCCTGACGCTAGGAGGCCGGCCATGCGCATCTTAAAGGCTTCGGCCATCTTTGATTCAAAACGCCGCGACATGAGCACCGTCGCCATCTCGTTAGCCATACTGACGAGCAATTGAAATCGCCCCTCCTTGAGAAAGTTGTCAGATACGAGGGGTTCGACGACCAGTAGTCCAACCACCTGATTCAGAGATACCAAGGGTATGATCACTAACGTACCGAGCTTTAGTTTTTCAACGATGCGATTCAGCCCCGAGCACTCCATCGGCTCGCCTGCCGCGACGATCACCGGCCTCTGTGTCTGAACAGCTTTATCCAGGAAGTCGTGTCTCAGTGAGAGCTCGATCTGCACCTCTTGTAATTGCCTACGGATCCCAGTTCCGAAACCGGCTTTACCTACTATATGAGTCCCTTGCTCATTCATCACACCGAACCAGCCGCGCTTAAGAGCAAACTCCTGCTGTAGAACGGGAAAGGCGTGTTCCGCTATCTCGCGTGGCGAACGATACTTTGAAAGCTCGTGACTGAGTCGATACAGGGCACTCAAGGAGGCGTTGTGACGCCCCTGTATGTCGAACATCTCGGCTTGCTGAACTGCTAGGGTTATTTGAGCAGCTGCTGCCGAAACGAGGTCAAAATCCGCTTCTGAATAGGATTTGTGCTCTTTTTTGAAAAGGACGATGGCACCAAATACGGTATCTTTGGCGACGAGCGGCATAACGATACAACACCGCAGGTCCTCGAGCTTAGCGAGGGTCATAACAGCTCGTGGGTCTTCCTGCAGGTTATCGATGAGGAGCCCCCTGCGTTCATTGACCGCCAACCTCAAGAGGCTCGGACCCTTCAGCACCGGGTCCATCGCTCCGAGATAGGACTCTGAGAGCCCGTGCGCAGCGACCACCTCAAGCCGATCCTGTTCACGGTGGAGAAAACAGCCATAGCCGCATCGAGACCCGGTCGCGCGAATGAGAGCCCTAAGCCCCTTGAGTGTGACAATAGCCGGATCGGTCTGCCCCTGAAGCGAACGTGCCACCTCGAACAGCGCTTCAAGACGGCGGTTCTGTGTCATGAGCGCCTCCTGCGCTCTGCGCCTGTCAGTAACATCGATTCCGAATCCTTCCCAACCCTGGAATACTCCATTGCTCGCAAACTGCGGCAGTGCGCGGAGCATCATCCACCGTACCTCACCGGTGCGCTGGTGAATCACTCGAACCTCTTCACGTAACTCATCACGCTCCAGTCGCAGACGCATGATCCGTCGACGTAAGAGCCCTCGGTCGCGTGGATCGAGTATCAGATCCCAGATCCCCAGATTACTTGTCATCTGAGAAGGAACGACTCCTAAAATCTGCTCGGTATTTCCAAAGGTATCGGTGATCCGGAAATTCGCGTCCGTAATGATGATCACCACGTTACCGTAGCGCGCCATGCGTCGGTACTGATTGCGGAGCTCGTCGCTCGATACATGCCTACCCGTTGCATCTGAGTTCGCTGCCTGACTCCTGATATCTTGCAACGTGTGAGATAGATCGTCGAAAGCCGAGAGCTCCTCCTGCCTCCAGCGATGATAGGATCGCGTGAAGAGACACTCCACGATACCTTGAACCTGTCCCCGTTCCGTAATCAGAAAGACACCGCACGAGCGAACCTTTCGCACCGCTAGCTCAAGAGCGAGCTCCCCGGGGACGCGTGCGCGCTGGAGATCGTTGACAACAAGGGGTAAGGCCCACGGCTGTCCCTGAAAAAAAGCGGCTCCATCAACGAGTTCGAATAAGACACCCTCAGAGCTGCCGATCCTCTCCGAACGTTTGGGGAAGTGCCCGACGAACAGACCCTCTTCCCTCCGAAGCTGAACATTGACTTCATCGCACCCAAGTTGTCGGGCGATCGTTTCAGCGATACCGGATACCAACTCCGACAGAGGAGCATGAGAGTCGACCTCGAATCGCATCCGCGCTATCTTTGACTCTCCAGCTTCGTTCGCCATTCCACCTTCTTAAGGTCTTTAAGACCATCGATGACACTCTTAAAGCCGAGGAGTTCTCGACTTATGAGTCTTTTTGAGGTGCGCGCCTGACTACGATCACCTTGGCGTTTCGGACCCGCTTCTCGAGCTCACCCATCGCTAGCATCTGATGCTCGTGACGTCGTGCAGCTCTGACGTGCGGATCGCCCTCGTCTTGTTTGTACTCCTCGCGCAGCTCTTCCAGGCTCATGCGATTACGAACGAAATATCTCCAACGCACGAGCATGTAACAAACAAGGGAGATAAACCCTAGTAGCACCATGCCCCGAAGAATAACGCTCTGAATGTAACCGTTGAGAACAGCGATGACATCTCCCGTCGCAGCATCGAACAATGCCCCACTGACCCCGACCTGTGCAATGAGCACAGGGACGAGGCACACCAGAACAAACCCCGACCGAATGCATCCGAGAGCACCGTCTGTAATCCCCTCACGCAGGCGTGAAAGATACGATGACGGCTTCGCTTTTCGAAAACCTGAAACGAGCAGAGAGAGCGATATGAGCCCGCCACTCTGCATGAAAGCCGCACCCAGTCCGGCTACCATCGCAGCACCAGCGCCCCACACCACGATCCAGAGGGAGACACCGAGCGCAGACCACAGTTCCCGCTCCGGCATGTTTGCCTCTCGACTGCTCCATTGTACCAAGGTTCCGATTTTGACCCAACTCTGGCTACACCAAACTCCGCATAAAACACCTACGAGGGCCGCAAAACTGACTAGCATGCGACTCGTAGGCACGTCCCCGTCTTTCCTCAGTTTTTTCAGCTTGCGGGCAGATGCCGGAAAACGTTTAGCGCTCATGATCTCCCCTCTATCAGCTCCCTTCAGTCGGTATGAGTTGTATCCTGTCTATTTCAGAAGATCGCCGCTCTACGGAATCGCCCACGCCACACCCGCACCTAAAAAAGCCTTGAGCCTCCCCGCCAGCCAAAGCCCCCCCCCTCGCTCGCTTGAAACAACGAGCACTGACAGCAGAAAACCGGTGACGATCGTCTTAAGTACTGCCCCTGTGGAGCTAAAAGCGAGCCCACGAGATACCCGCGCCGAAAAGCACGAGATCAGATCGATGATCAGGAATGACACCAACCAGATTGCGCAGGCCACAAGCATCGATGCCAAAAGCTGCGAACCTCCAACGAGCAATCCGTGTGAGAACACCCCCACGTCCCTTATCGCTCCAATAGGGACAGCGCGATAGCTCTCCCGCAAGGCGTGCACACACACCTCAAGCCCGCCGAGGTTCATCGCCACAGCGGTTGAAGCTACCTTACACAGGGTAGCGAGATCAGAGACCGCATGTCCGTTCAAAGGGTCATTGACCGCTGCGATCGTCTGGCCCCGTGCGGTGTCTATCAACTCGCCGAAGGCCTCACTCAGGTCTACCAGCACCCGAAAAGGAGATCCCAAGAGCAGGCCCACCACAAACTCACTGAGCATGACCCAGCCGGAGAGATCGTCAGGCAGGGTAACGAGAGGTGTAATCGCTAGGGATAGCCCAACGGCCAACATGAGCTTCGAAATGAAACCCATCGAGTCACCGAGCGGAAGCGCTGCGGCGATTCCGAAGGAACGCACCGATACAACCGCAATTGCAAAGGGTGAGCAATCGACAAGCTGCATCACTAACCCTTTCCGATCACCGCTACCGCCTCCAGTACCCGCAGAAAAAGGCTCTGCACCTCCGCTCCCGCCAAACTACCTCCGGCCATCGCCACCGCTGCGAAGGCCACGACTCGCGCGAGATGAGAGAGGCTCTGCTCTTGAACCTGTGTTACAGCTTGCAGCAGCCCGACCAGTCCAGCAGCTGCCCCAACGGCGAGCATCGGAATCGCCGACAGTACAGAGATCAACAGAAGCGCATCGAGGCAGAGGTGATACATGGTGTTTCTCTCACTGATATGACTGCACGAGGCTCTTCGCTAAGAGGAGCCATCCATCACTCGTAATAAACAGCAGTATTTTAAGGGGCAGAGTGACCACGACGGGGCTGAGCATCGTAAGACCTAGACTCACTAAGAGATTTGATACAACGACGTCGATCACAAAGAATGGAATAAGGAGAAAGAATGCTATTACGAACCCACGCTTAATCTCACTGAGGACGAAAGCCCCAAGGGCAACAGCGAGCGACGGAGTTTCATGTGACTTAGAGCTTTCAACTGCGGCAGTTTCTTTGGCAGATTCCTCGTGCGGATCGGCGAGTCGTCTAAACGTCTCTAATTCGCGCTCCCCACAGTGGTTTAGGAGGAAGTCTCTCCACGGCTCGGCGGCTATCGCGAGCTTCTTGGCACCTTCGAACACTGAGGTAGGCCCAGCCTGGGTCAATTGGATCTCGGAAACACGCTCGCTCGTCTCACGCAGAACCGGTTCCATAACCACCAGTGAAAGCACCACCGACAACGCCATCACCAACGAGTTACTCGGTGCCTGCTGCGTGCCGAAACCGCTTCGCAGCATACTCAGAACGATGCTGAATTTGAGATAACAGGTGCCGACCGCTAAGATCAGCGGGATGACCGCTACTACTACCGAGACCAGTAGTAACGTTTCAGGCGACCCCGCTTTCATCCTCGCCCTCCTCTAGCCATCGAGACCGACGGAGCTGCCGGCCTGTATCAACCGTTGCATCGCCGCCTCGCTTCACCTCGATCGAGGCGACCTGTATTCCGAGCGAGCTGAGCTTTGAGAGAATCTGAGCTCGTTCCCGGGACAAGTGAGCACTAACGCCGACGTGTGGCGATTCTATCACCGCCTGGAGCGCGCCCGTCGGGCCCTTGGAGAGCGAGAGCGACACGGGGGTTCCGTTCCGAAGCGTGCATTGAACAGAGAGAGTTGGTCGCTCATCGGCTGTGTGCACCTCAACGCAGCGAATGGTCGGCATACCGCACGTTCCCACAGGAGGTTGAGGTAGGCTGCTGGGTAGGCTCTTCACTCTGCTCCCAACACCATCAACGGTATGTCCGCGCGGTTGTGGTTCGAAGCCTTGAAGCCCCTGCTGAATCATGCCGACCGGGGGCGCACCGGTAGCCCGCTCATGAACTATCCTGGTGACACCTAGCTTATCCTCGCTCGAACCGGCAGCGGCTCTGACAGGCGGGGAACCTGTGTCGGCACCCAACCGTTGCGCCGAAGGTGCCGCGGTGCACAGCTCGGCTACATCCTCTTCACGCTTTCCCTCGGCCACGGCCCGACACCTCTGCTTGAGGGCTTGATGGAGCTCGCGAGCCTTTGTGCGCATGGCGTCGCTCTGTGATACCCGCGCAAGCCCTGCGTGTAGCTCAGTCAACGCCCTCACGTGGGTGCGTTTCGCGTTTGCCAAATCCTTGTGGGCTGCCAGCAGTCGGTCCAGGGGAGGCGCCGTGCTTCCCTGGACTGGCACCCCTACCTTCACCGTTCCAGAGGAGGTGCGCGCCACTTCCTTCCAGAAGAGCTGCTCGCTCAAACGAACGCCGTTACTGGCGTGCTCCTCGTTACGCTTTACCTTCGCAAACGCCCCTACCTCTTTGCGGTAAACTATCTCACTGTGTAGCTCTTTGTAGCGCAGGGTATCTCGGGACAGCATGCAAGCTCCTTCTACTGAGGCTGTTGAAGTTTTCGCAGGGATGCCACCGCGCTTTCGGCGACCTTTGATAGCATTTCGACCTTAAGATGATAGCGACTGACATCGACTTGAAGGCGCAGAAGCTCCGCTAACTGCTCAGCTTTGACCGCTGACGAGCCACTCTTGGCCGCCAAAGGGGTCAGATGCTGTCCTACCCGCTGAGCAATCTCGCCCCACGAGGAAGACTCAAGCACCTTTACCGACCCCGCTCCCCCTGGCATACCAGTTGTATCCCCGAGGCCGCCTTGAGCCGCCGCCGTTAACCGAATACTCGCATCCATCCCCACGGCCACCCCCTTAAAATCATGTCCTGTACTGAATGTTCGCCGTATTTGAGAAAAAGTTGCGTGTTTAGCGGTGAGCTTATGCGGCGAACACCGATAATACCTTTTCCTGATACCTCCAGAGGGGCTATTTTAGAGGGGGGGTCGGGTACGAACCGGAAGGCTATCTCGTGTCGATATGAAAACAAGCGCGCTCTCACCGTCACTGAACGAACGAATAGTTCACTTCGGTCGTCAAATATTCTCGCAACTTGAGGTGTCTCAACCTTCAAGCCTTGACGCCAAGTATTGGAACGGCAAGTTGATGGAGTGGTCGATGCGTCGACCCGAATTCAAGGTTAATCTGTTTCGCTTGGTCGATGTGCTCCCGACCTTGCGCTCCAGTTCGGCGATCGCTGAGCACGTCAGGGAGTATCTTGGGGAAGCAGCCGATCAGCTTCACCCTGCCCTCGGCTGGGCGATGGGTCTATCCAAGAATGCCGTGGGCGCCTCTATGACATCGTTTTTCGTCAAACAGGGTGTTCAACAGATGGCTAGTATGTTCATAGCAGGCAAGAGCCCTACCGATGCCCTTCCGATACTGCAGCGATTACGCCGTCAGCGGTACGCTTTCACGGTTGATCTGCTCGGAGAGTTTTGTGTATGTGAGAGCGAAGCACTCGAATATCAGCAGCGCTACCTAGACGCTCTAGACAGCTTCGGTACACATGTCCCCAAGTGGCGCGAAGGGGCGGCACTGATGCCCGACCATCCTGGAGAGCTCAGTCCTGTATGCATCTCGGTTAAGCTCTCTGCACTCTACTCTCAGACGGGCGTTCTCAACTTCGAACGGAGTGTGGCGGTGCTCTCCGAGCGTCTTGCAGAGGTTACTCGACGAGCCAAGCGTTATAAGGCGCTCCTGTACGTTGATGCAGAGGATACGGGTAACAACGCCCTGATCTACGAATCATTTAAACGTGTCTTTGGTTCACAAGAGTTCATAGATTTCCCCTACCCGGGTATCGTCATTCAAGCCTATTCGAAGGGCTCCTCAAGTCGCGTTGAGGAGATGCTCGAATTTGCGCGTGTTCGTGGGAGCCCTATCTCCGTGCGTTTGGTCAAAGGGGCCTACTGGGATCACGAACGAGTAGTCAGCGCTCAAAACCACTGGGATTTTCCACTCTGGAGGGTCAAGCAATCATCGGATGCCCAATTCGAGCACCTTACACGAGTGCTACTTGACAACAGGAGCCTGTGCCTTCCCGCCTTCGGTTCTCATAATATCCGTTCTCTCTCACATGCCTGTTGCTATGCCGAGGAACGGGGACTCTCGCCGAAGGATTTTGAGATACAGGTTCTGTACGGCATGGCTGACCCGATTGCTCACGCGTTCTCATCTCGTGGCTATCTGGTGCGTATGTACGTTCCGTTAGGTGACCTGATACCCGGGATGGGATACCTCGTGCGGCGTCTCCTTGAGAACACGTCGAACGAGTCTTTCTTGCGACACACCTTCTTTGATGCTCACGAGGTGTCTAACCTACTGCGTGCGCCGGAGTTTCAATCCCCTGACCTTGCCGAACTCAATACGTCTCAAAGTGCTGCTTGAACCGAGAGTCTCATATGAATCTCCCACACACCTTCAAAAACGAACCATTACTTGACTTTAGCGAGTCACACAATCGAGATAACGTAGCCGCGGCACTCTCGGTCGTTGAACAGCAGATCCGAACACGCGGCTTCTCCGCATCGCCTATCATTAACGGCACGCTCCAGAGTGGATCGGGTGGATATACCCGCAGGGACCCCAGCAATACTTCAATTGCCGTAGGAGATGTCAGCTACGCAACGATCGCTCAAGCAGACGAAGCGGTAGCGGCCTGCCAAGCAGCGTTTCCCGCGTGGAGAGCCACGAGCTACAGACAGCGAGCGAACACCCTCCTGAACCTGGCAGAACTGCTTCGTCAGAAACGGTTCTTTCTATCAGCGCTAATCATCCGTGAAGTTGGTAAGCCCTGGCGCGAAGCCGATGCCGATGTGGCAGAGGCTATCGACTTCTGTCAGTACTACGCTCTCGAGATGCTGCGCTTGGGAGCCCCCACGCTGACCGAACAGGTACTGGGCGAGGAAAACCTTTATCTATACCAACCACGCGGGGTAGCGGTAGTTATCTCACCGTGGAATTTTCCATTGGCGATCACGTGCGGTATGACGGTGGCAGCGTTGGTGACCGGCAATACAGTTATCCTCAAACCAGCAGAGCAGGCGAGCTTAATTGCGCACGAACTGGCCACCCTGGTTCTGGAGGCTGGATTCCCTCCACAAACTTTCGCCTTCCTACCGGGTCGAGGCGAAGATGTTGGGCGACACCTCGTAGCGCATCCAGACATAGCTCTCATCGCCTTCACTGGCTCGCGCGCGGTTGGACTCGAGATTATGCGAACAGCGGTGACGGTTGCTCCAGGGCAATCCACTATAAAACGCGTGATCGCCGAGCTAGGTGGCAAGAATGCGATCGTTGTCGACGATGATGCGGATTTTGATGATGCGATCCGAGGGGTAGTCAGTTCGGCCTTCGGGTATTCTGGCCAGAAATGCTCGGCTTGTTCACGAGCGATTGTCGTCGGTGATGCCTATGAACCGTTCCTAGAGAGATTGGCAGCGGCGACGAAGGACATCATCGTTGGACCAGCTGCCGATCCTGCCACTTTTCTGGGGCCAGTTATCGATGAGGAGGCACGTGATCGTATCGCTTCCACGGTACAGCGGGGCCTTCGTGAGCTGACTCTTTTGAGCCAGACAGAGGTGGACTCGAGCATTATGGCTCAAGGAACCTTTGTTGCTCCGACGATCTTTCGAGATGTACCGGAAAGCCACACTCTCTGGACCGATGAGATCTTCGGCCCGGTACTCGCATGCGCTCGAGCGCCGTCGTTCGAGCGAGCGATAGAGATGGCGACCTCTTCGGATTATGCGCTTACGGGCGGGGTATTTTCGCGTCACCCTCGTCATATCGATATGGCTCGAGAAGAGTTTCGCGTTGGGAACCTCTACATCAATCGCAACATAACGGGAGCGCTCGTGGGTCGACAACCCTTTGGAGGATTCCGTTTCTCGGGTATCGGTTCCAAGGCAGGTGGGCCCGACTACCTATTACAGTTCTTGGAGCCTCGGGTCGTGACGGAAAATATGACGCGTCGAGGATTCGCACCCGACATGTGAATTCAACCTCATGCAGCGTCAGGTTTGCGCCGATACTGAAAACGCTATGGGAATCTCGTACCAACGCCACACATCCGCCCTATCCCTGATTATCTCCTCTACCGTGCTGCTAACCGGTTGTGGGGGTCTCTCACTGACGCTCTCTCGCTACCCAACGCACCCGCAAGCAGAGGCAGCCGTCGAACGACTCGTGGGCAGCGATCCCACCTTAGTGCATGAAGCTTCAACCGAGATCGGAATACTCGGAGAGAGCGCCATGCCCGTTCTCTTTCGCAGTCTGGATTCTGCCACAGAACCGGGCCAGCTCCGCATATTGAACAGCGCTACGAGTATCGGTAGCCCACAAGAACTTCTGGTCGGAATCTTGGAAAAAGCTGCTCGTGACGAGGCCACAAACGTACGCCGAAGTGCGGCATTCCACGCGGGACAGTTTCCTCAACTCTCCGCGGAATTAGGCCCCCTTCTCATTAGCTTGACAGAGGATCCTGACCCCTCAGTCCGCGCTGCTGCGCTTTCGAGCCTCGGGGGCTATCCGAGCAGTACGCAACTTCCGGAGGAGATCCTTGTGAGTTTAGTGAGAGATCCTAACATCCTTGTAGCGGCTAGTGCCGCCTCCCTCGCAATACGGCGCTCAGAACCAGAGGTGCAGCTCGCAGCTCGCGAAGCTCTCCCCAACTTGGCAAGTAAAATTCAGGATCCTATCCCAGCTCATCGGGCAGCAATCCTTTTTGCCATCGGTCATTACGGAACACTCGCTAAGCCCTCAATCCCAACGCTCAAGCTGGTCCTGGAGAAGGACAAGGTTCCTGAAGTGCGCCTGCAAGCGGCTATCGCTCTGTTGAGGATCAACACCCCTGCCTCTCGCAAGCTCGCCGTACCGGCCCTACGGAGCTTTGCAAAAAGCAAAGACGAACGTTTGAAGGTGGCCGCTCAGAGTGCACTTTCGCTACTGGCAGCCAGATGACGCGTGGACAGCCAGGACCCGAAAGACATGCAACCAGGAGAGAGAATCAGCAAAACTAACTAGTAAGCTCAGTCTCTAACTCAGCACGGATACGTGTTCGTTTCCTGCGGAACGCTCAGGTATTGCGGCCCCCAACTATCGAGCACTGTCTTTAGCATGGCGGCGGTTCAAAGAATGCCACCAGGTGAATCCCTTAAGTTATTCCCTCATGCTGACGATAAACGATATGCTATGGACAGTGACGAACTCATACCAGAGGAGCTACTCGTAGAGAGCGCCCAGGAGGCCTCCGAGCAACCTGCATATGAGTCTCCTGAGAGACCGGCTGTGACCTATCTCCTCCAGCACGGCGAAGAACCTCTGATTGTCTTTCAAGCAATCCTGAGAGATGCCCTTGAACATTCACCCGAGCACGGCGCTGCGCTTTTCCTTCTCAATGAAGATACGAATCTGCAAGAGCTGTGCTGCTGCGTAGGGACCTTCACAGCACAAGACGTCTCAGGCCGTAAACCTGACACTAGTACGGAGGTGACTCCTACTCAATCCTGCTATCCGATTGTGGTACACCGCTACGGGCTCTCTCTACATTACCGCTTCCCGATCCTCAGTAACGGTGCCCTGATCGGAAATCTCGTTGTTACAACAGATACCGAATTTAATGATGGATGTCTAAGCCAACTATGCTCTCTCGCATTCTATGCAAGTACCACATTCGAGCGACAACAGCTGGGTCACTCGTGCCAGCGCTTCCTTGACAGACTTAACATCGTCAACCAGCTCAATCACCTGATCGCTTCTAACGCCAGTGTAGCATCGCTCTCGAAGAGCATCGCCCGAGAGTGTGCATTCCGATTCGGAGCAGACATGGCTCTCATGCTCACTCTCAAGGTCGACGGCACTGCACTTGAGGTGTTGCGAGGGGGCGCTTACGGGTGCGCCCCCAACGCCATTCCGGCTGAGTTCTCTTTGACCGGGAGTATACTCGGACAGGTACTCCATCTCGGCGACCATATCTCGATCCAGAACTTGCAGCGCTACCCAAACCACGGACTTCCATTTCTTGAATCGATTGGTGTAGTCGCTATCGATGCGCACTGTCTTGAGGTACGTGGTGAATCTCTCGGTGTCCTCCTGACCGGCTACCGACGGGAGCAATGCCTCGGTCGTTCCGCCCTCGTGGCGTTCCGCGAGTTCTGTCAGGCCTCAGCCGTTGCTATCGCAAATGCCCGCTCTCAAGAGCGCATCAATTCTTATGCGGAGCGACTTCAGGAGTTAGTCGAGCTGCGGACAAAAGAGCTCGAACACCAAACATCACTCGCAGAGGAGGCAAATCGATCAAAATCGCAATTCTTGGCAAATATGAGCCATGAACTAAGAACGCCTCTCACCGCTATCATCGGCTATTCCAGCGTGCTCAAGGAGGGTATCTTTGGTGCGTTGAATGAACGTCAAGTGGACGCACTGGGTGCTGTCATCAAATCGAGCGAGCACTTGAAAAATCTAATAGACGATGTACTCAATCTAGCGCGGGTGGAATCCGGGAAGGAGGACCCTGAACCACGCGCAATACCCCTCGACGATCTTCTGACGCAGAGCTACAAGCTTATGGTGCAGGCCTCTCTCAACAAGGGGTTGACTCTCGACAAACCAGAGCTACCTAGTGCGCTAAAGGATATCAAGTTGTTCGCAGATCCCAAGCATACCCAACAGATCTTGATCAATCTCATGTCGAATGCGATCAAATATACCCCACGAGGAGGTAGGGTATGGATCTCAATCGAATCGGTGGTCGATAAGGTCAGGCTCAGCGTTCATGATACCGGCGTTGGAATCCCACCGCACAAACAAGCAACTCTGTTCCAACGCTTCGAGCGGGGAGACGATACCTACAGCAAAACCCAGGAAGGTACGGGCATAGGGCTCAACCTAACCAAACGCCTGACTGAGCTAAACGGAGGCCGAATCGGCGCTGATAGCGTTCAGGGTCAGGGATCAACATTTTGGATTATGCTCCCCGTAGCCGAACAGAGTACGCATAAGCACCTTGTCACCGAAGCCTCTGAGAATTCCCCAATGATAGAGCTTGGGGGCCTCACAACGGTGGTGATTGATGACAACACGGATGCATGTGACGTACTTGAACTAATCCTAACAAAGGCGGGGGCGACCGTACGAATAGCTCACTCCGTACAGGAGGGCCTACAGCTCCTTAAAGAGTCACCTCCTGATATCATTCTTACCGATCTTGCGATGCCTCGAGAAAGTGGCTTAGTGCTCATAGAGAAGGTCAGAAAGGGAGACGGTGAGATAAAGGATCTCCCTATCATCGTGCTCAGCGCGTGCGCATTCACAGCTGACCGCGAGGCCGCCTTCGCTGCTGGCGCGTCAATTTTTTTGCCAAAACCTTTTCAACCACGTGATATTTTGAAAAGTGTCAGGGACTTAACCTTTGCAAGAGCCTTTTCAACGGGGACATGAGATCCCTCACGACCCAACACTCTTACGATAGGCAAAACCCCTAAGCACACCTCGGATTTTCTCGAAAAGTAGCTTAATTGACCCATATATAATGCCGATACCTCTAAGGGGAGAATATCTCCCTCAGGGGATGGATATCTGACATGAGCGAAGACGGAGCCAAATCACAGGCGGAACGTAAGGTACTCACACCAGAAGAATTTCTGGATAAGCTTAAGAGTGCACTCAGCAAAAACGGCGATTTTCCCGCGAGTGCAAAGATCGTCACCGAACTACGGATGTTGACATCCGATCCAGCTACTACCGCCAGCAAGATCTCCGAGGTAATTCTCCGAGAACCATCTCTCGGTGTCCGGGTGTTACACCTCGTCAATTCATCCTACTACAAACGGTTAAAGCCGATATCAACGATAACGCAAGCCATAGTGCAGGTTGGCATGAAACCACTGGCCGAGATGTGTGCCGGTTTGGTATTGCTTCAGCGCTTCGTTCCCGAAGCTCGCCAAAACAGCGCCTTTGCATCGTGCCTCAGGAAAAGCATCGTTACCTCGCTCCTGGCGAGCTCGCTCGCATCCCAGCAATTAAATACCGCCAGTAAAACGCTCGCCACCCGCAACGCGGAGTCCGGTTTTCTCGCCGGGACCATGGCCGAGATGGGAGTTCTTCTCATGGCTTTTTACTTTCCGCAGGTGTATGAAAGCGCTCTCAAACGAGCAGAACAAAAGAAGCAAGACATAGCTCAGAGCATCAAACAGATCGTGGGCTTCTCCCCCGCTCAATTGAGCTCAGAGGTAATTAGCACCTTAAACTTGCCGCAATACTACGCAGATATTGCTGGTAAAGCGCAGGAGATACTCGATTCTCCCTCCGCATCTATGGCAGCGCGCCAGAGCGATCTCGGTGAATTGGCCAAATGCTTAGGCGCTGCCATGTCGATCTCTGATGCGATCTCGAGCGCCACCGATTCGACTGAGCTCGTTGCGCGCATCCGAAAGATACAGATACTGACCGGCTTAAATCCGGAATTCGTAATGAATTCCCTCAAAGACCTCAACCAGGGCGTAGCTGAGCACTGCGCGTCATTAGACCTAAAACTGCCTGCATTACCGGAGGCCTTGGAGACGATCTCATTGGATTCAGCAGCTTCCGCTCACGGAACTAGCGGAGCACACCCTGCAGCAGCGGATAAGGTAATGCTCGCTCAGAACCAAGAGGTTTTCGACAATTACATCGATGACATTGAGATCGCAATCAATCGTGGAGAGCCTACCGCAAACATCCTGACATCGGTTATGGAGGCGTGTGCCTACTGTCTCGGTTTTGATCGGGTACTACTGCTCCTAGCGAATAAGGCGCGAACCACTCTTGTTGGACGCATGATGCTCGGCAGTGTTCCCGGAGTGGACCCAGCCAAGATACAACGCCCACTCGGAGCTGCTGCTGGCCCCGACGCTCCCGATAACTCCGCATTTATAGAAGCGCGTGTCGTATTCGCGGGGGAGTCGATCTTTCCCGATGGTTCTCCAGTGGTAGCTATACCGGTTGGATACGGAAAGCGTGCTGTCGGTGTAGTCTACGCTGACCGGAGCTCAAAACCACAAAGCTTCTTAGCTCCCCAGGAACAGGCAGCGCTGGTACTACTTGCAGATCTCCTCGATCGTTCTTTACAAAAAGCAGCCAAATCTTCTTAATCGTGACCGATATGAACCTTAATCCTGGAAGCCGCGTGCTGGTAGTCGACGATGACAAAGTGATTCGCTTCATACTGCAAGCTATGTTCGAGGCTGAAGGATATGCAGTAGTCTGTGCGGAAAATGGCCTGGAAGCCCTTAAGCTTCTCGCTTGCGAGCATCCTGCGGCAACCAAGCTACCATTCGAAATAATGGTCCTCGACGTGATGATGCCTCAAATGAGCGGTTTGGAGATGCTCCAGGAGGTACGTAGGGATGCACGCCTTGCAGATTTACCGGTATTGATGCTCACGGCAGAAGCGAGTCCAGAAGATGAAGCTCGTGGCTATGCCGCCGGTGCCGACTTTTTCATGGCTAAGCCGTTCGACCGTCGGCAGCTCCTCGAAGGGGTATGTGCTGCTCTCGCCAGGCACCACAGCACGAACAAAGACAAGACGACATAGTTAGAGCGCCCCGAATTACGTCGAGCACGCCGCAGGTGGCTCTGGGACTCGGCTCCAGCCTCAGCGATATATGAGGAAATTGTCCCGGCGGTAAAAATCGAAGAGCTACCAATGATCTGCTGTGCCAGCCGGCCCAGGGGGACAGACCGCTTTCCTAGAGGGGGGACAACACCTAGGGGGTCTGATATAGTCTCAAGAATGCTCGAAACAATCATTCACTCCAAGGGCCTGATGGCCTACCTGCTCGTGTTCGGGCTTCTTTTGGCAAGCGCACTTGGCTTCCCGGTACCAGAGGATATCTCGCTTATCACGGGAGGAATCCTAATCCATCTTCATCATGCAAACGCCTTGATCATGGCTCTCGTATGCTACTGTGGAATCCTAGTCGGCGATCTCCTCATTTACAGAATAGGCTGGGTCACCGGTCCCAGACTTTTTCGTCGTAAAGGCTTTAGACGCCTTGTAACCTCATCACGTCTGAAGTCAATCCGTCGAAATATCGAGGAGCGCACTTTTATCACGATCCTCGTGGCTCGACACCTGTTCTACCTGAGGACTGTGACCTTCTTGGTTTGCGGAGCTGTTCGAGTATCTCCAACAAAGTTTATCATCGCCGATTCTATCGCTGCTCTAATTACGACGCCGGTCATGCTAGGATTGGGCTTTCTATTCGCAGAGCACTATCAATTACTGCTCGCCTACATCGAACAGGTGAAACTTTTACTACTCCTGATTGGAATAACTGTGCTAGCGTTTCTTGGGTATCGTTTTATAAAACAGAAACGAAACGCCCCTTCCCAATCAAAATGAAGATCCCCGACAGCAGCGGCTTGAATGTTCGGCTATTGAAACGCTATAGCCATCATCTCTGGTTGCGCTTGCTCCATCGCCTTAACCACGGCAAACTGTGTACGAGCGCGTTCCAGATTGTGGGCAGGCCTATGAATACGGAAATAGGTGTCACCCTGCAGGAAATCTGTCAGAAATCGCACACCCAAGGTCAGCGCGAGCACTTGCGGCGCCACTGAGAGCAACGCACGCTCGCTCGACGTCAGCTCACTGCCGAATTCCTGCAGGTATCCCTCGCATATCGAACGATACAGGTCTAAGTCTAAGCGTACCTTCGTGAGATCTCTTTCATCCTCGTCGCATGGAACTGCCGTATTACGCACCAGATCCCCGAAATCAAAGAGCGGCGTACCTCCCATGCAGGTATCAAGGTCAAGCAGACACACGGCTCTCGAACCTGTGGAGTCAAACAGGACGTTGTTAAGCTTCATATCGTTATGGGTGATGCGCGTCGGGATCTCCCCTGCCTGAAGCGCTGAGATCAACACCGAACCAATCGACGCTCGTTCCCGTGCAAAAGCTATCTCTGCTGTGGCCGACCGGATACGCTCTCGCTCACCATTGAGTACTGCTCGCTCGAATGCCTCAAATCGTTTGAGCCCGTTGTGAAAATCCGGGATCGTATCAACGAGCGACGTTGCTGGCACATCCGCCAGAAATCGTTGAAACCTTCCGAGCACCCCTGCAGCCTCTCTCGCCACGCTCGGGCTTGGGCAGACATCATACGAAACGGTATCCTCTATGAATTCAAGCGTCCTCCAGTACTCTCCTGCTTCATCCTGCACAAAAGTTTCACCACTAACGGTTCGAACTATCGACAGCGTTGTCTCTCCTAAACCGCCCTTCCCTTCGCCGAAAGCTCGACGCAAGCGTTTGGTTACCACCTCCAGGTTGTGCATCAAACCCGGAACATCGGTAAAAATGCGATGGTTTACTACCTGATGAATGTAGCGTTTGCGACCAGCTGCGAGCTGCCACGTGCCGATATACGTGCGGTTGATATGACCGCGCTTAAGCTCTTCTACCGCTATGAGCGAACCAGGGATCTCAAATTGAGCCAGAAGCTGCACCGGTATAGAGCCACTTTGATCCATTATGAACCTCCCCGTGGTGGGAACCCTCGCAGGCGGATGCCCAGCTCAATGCGTAGTGAAATGAGTAGCTCCCTCTGTTGCCATCCGATGGACGTGACCGCTATCTCCTACCCCTAGACCTCCACCGCCACTAACAACGGCAGCTGTGAGCCCCTCTCCCAACAGGGCGTCCACGAACTCATGCTTCGAGAAGGGCACTAGGTCACGAGCCTTCTCGCCTACACCGACGAAAAATACGGGTAGCTTGAGCTCCTGCGATATAGCGACCAGGATTCCCCCTCGAGGAGTGCCGTCGAGCTTGGTTATTACGATGCCTGTGACATCCACGGCCTCGTTGAACTCCCGAGCTTGTTGAAGGGCGTTTTGCCCACTCACACCATCCAGAACCAGAACGGTCTCATGGGGCCCCTCTGGAACGTGCTTGCGGATCGAGTTACGTATCCCTTCGAGCTCCTGCATGAGATTGGATTTGGTGTGCAGCCTACCAGCTGTGTCGATTAGTATCACCTCAGCTCCGGCCTCTTTGGCTGCGACCATTCCGTCGAATACTACGGTACCCGGCTTGGCGTCGGCTGCCCCGCTTATCACCTTGACATCAAGCCTCTTTCCCCACTCGATGAGCTGCTCGACGGCTGCTGCCCTAAAGGTATCTGCGGCCACCAGAACCACTTTCTTCCCCTGCTCCACATACCTCGCGGCTAGCTTTGCAACCGTTGTTGTCTTCCCTACCCCGTTAACGCCCACCACAAGCACCACCAGCGGGGAAGCGGTGGGTCGGTAGATCTGATGCTCTGGGGACACATCGATCAGTTGGCCCAGGATACCCTTTCGAAGGAGATCCTTGAGCCCGGCTTCCGTTAATTTTTCCTCCGCTTGCGCCTCTACCTTCACCTGTTCGACCAGAGAACCCGCACAGCGCGCACCAACATCGCTTGATATCAGCAACTCCTCGAGATCATCGAGCATCGATGCCTCAAAGCGTGGTGCTCTCTTAAAAAGACCGGTAATCCGATCGAGGAACGAACTACGGGTCTTTAAAAGACCCTGCGCGAGCGATCCTGGCGAGGCTTCGGCCGAGGCAGCTCCTAGGATACCGCCACCGCGTGACCCTCCTCCAGTTCCCCCAGTTCCCCCCGTTGAACCCTGACTCCCTCCGCTTCCCTCGCCCGGTCCCCTCTTTGGTCGAGGCATGACGTCGTCTCGTACGTCCGCTGCGATATCCTTGAACCTGTCGACCGCCTCCTTAACCTCGCTCCGCAACATCCCGAGAGAGACCTCCAGCTGTTCGACTCGAGCGAGCAGCGTGGTCATCGACTTGACCTCACGTTTAGAGGGACCTCGGGTTCGAGAAAGCAGGAGGAGTATCAGGAGAACGCCGACCAAGATCACCATCAAGGCCATCATGGTTTCCGGGCTTATGTGGTCAGAGACCGTCGCAACTATGTTATCAATTTTCTTGAAAAGATCGTCCATCCCCTTAGGCTACTTGTTTGACCGCTTCCTGTAAAGAAACTGTCAGACACTTCGAGGCTCCGGGGCTCGGCATAGTAACTCCTACCAAGGTATCGGCCGCAGCCATCGACTGCTTGTTGTGAGTTATTACCAGGAACTGCGTGCGAGCACTCACCTCCTTAATGAACGAAACAAACCGTTGCACATTTGCTTCATCAAGAGGGGCATCCACTTCGTCAAGAACGCACAGAGGGCTCGGGCGAACCATGAACATACTGAACACAAGCGAAATCGCGCACAGAGCTTTCTCGCCTCCCGACAACAGGTCTATGCTCTTTGGTTTCTTACCTGGGGGCCTCACTACAACCTCAACACCACACTCAAGGGGTCGACTCGGGTCGAGCAGACGCAACTCAGCACTTCCGCCTCCGAACAGCTTCGGTCCGAAATAAGCAAAATTACGCCGTATCGCATCAAAGGTTTGGGTGAAACGCCGCGTACACGCATCGGAGAGCTCTCCCAACGTCACCTGGAGGGTCTCCACCGCACGGGTGAGATCGTCACGCTGCGCCACCAGATCATCGAGCCGTTTAGCTTCAGCCTCGTGCTGCTCGACTACGCCTGGATCAACCTCGCCCTCACGCTCCAAGCGTTGGCGAATACCGTTTACGCGCCCCTCAAGCTCTGCGCGCGCCGGCTCATCCAGACGCGGCTTGTCCTGAACAGCGAGCTCCAGGTCGCACAGCAGCTCCTCTCCATGCTTCTCTTTGACCTGGGACTGAACGCTTCCTAGCTCACCCTGAAGCCTTTCGCCCATCATACGCTCTCGGTAGAGCTTATCGCGGCAGGCCTCGTGCGCCTGCCGTTTGGCGTCTACCGCTCGTAACATCTGCGTAGAGCTGTCGCGTAGAGCACGACGGTTGTTTTCAAGCTCTCTGAGCGCTGCGTTTGCTTCTGCGAGAGCGCACTCAATATCGGAGTTGTCCCGTTGTTTGAGGCCGGCTAATTGCTCCGTGGTCGCTGCAATCGAATCTTCAAGCGCACCTAACTGCTGCCTCAATTCAACCTCCTGCGATCCAACCCTTTGGAGGTCGCTGTCAAGTTGATTGAGCATCCGCTGCTCACTCTGCAATCGTCCACGGATCTCGCCTTGGCGATTACCGATCTCCCGCAAGCGCACCTGCGCCTGTTGCACGGAGCGCACGAGTTCGTTGTACCTGCCTTCACCAGTTGTGATACGAGCCGCGACCTCATCCCGCAGCGCCACTAAGCGATCGTAAGCACCCTGATTCTCGCCGATGATGCGGGCCGCCTCGTCCACCTTACTCTTCATCTGAATAACGCCACCTTCGTGGCGGAGGCTGTAAAAACTCCAGGCAGACACCAGATCTCCACTTTCGGTGACTACTACAGCATCTTCCTTAAGCTCACCTGAGCGTTGTCCCTGCTCCAAGAAACGGAACGCACAATCAAGGTCTGGTGCAAAGAACACCGATGAGAGCAGTTTCGATACTAACCCTTGACTCCACGGAACGGTCTCGACATGCGAAAGCAACGCTGAGATACCCTCCACCTGCGGGAATGAGGTCGGCACTGCGACTTCATCGGAAATGGCCGCAAACAGCCCTATCCCGATACCCTTTTTATTCGACGGATCAGCTTTCAGCACGACCTCCTGGAAGGCTCGCGCGACCGAATTAATCTCATCGACCACTAGAAACGATGCACGCTCTGCGAGCACTGCCTGGAGCGCCTTGGTGAATCGCTCAGGTACCTTAATGCCGTCTACCAGAAGCTTGTAATTGCCGGTGATTTCTACCGGCATCTTGTGTTCACCTCCCAGGGCCCGTTTAAGTTGCGCAAGCGGCGACGCCGCAGTTAATTGCGCCTGAAAGGCTTCGCGACGACTCTGGGCTGATACAAGGGTATCCCGAATCTCTCGAATCGACCTGTCTCGTATCCGCTGTTCCTCCCTCAAAGCCTGAAGACTTTCCGCGAGCTGCTTGAGTTCCTCTTCACCGGAGAGGTCTATCTCTACTAGACTTTTGTCGAGCTCAGACTGCTGTAGCTCCAACTTCGCCAGAGACTCTTTCGATTCACCTTGGCGCTGAGAGAGCATGGCCTTCCTCTCATCGAGGCGCAGCAGCTCAGTTGACCGTGCCTGCACCAACGATCCCAGCTCACGGAGTCTGGCTTCACACAATCCGATCTCTCGGTTTCTCCTCGACAGGTGATCTCGTAACTCCTCTACCTTACTCCTTAAACCTTCGATCTCGGAATCAAAGCGGACCGACTCCTCCCTAGCCCGTTGCTCCGCCTGTTGCGCTTCGAGTAGTGATTCCTGGGCCCTCTGTTCCTCAATCGACAGCTCCTCCGAGCGGCGCTTGACCTCCTCCAGCCGCATGCGAAGCCGCCCCAAGGTATCCGCTAAAAGCTCACGCTCTGCTACCGACAGCTCCTGCTTGAGCTGCGCACGGGCGATTGCTCTTGCTGCTTGCCGCTTGAGGCTAGCTACCTGCCGAGAGACTTCTTTGATGACATCTTCCATGCGGGCAAGTTGACCCGTCGTGTCCGTAACGCGCTTGCCAACAGCGTTCATGTGTTCGCGGTATCCAGCGATGTGCGCTGCCTCTTCGATCACTAAGCGACGGTCCTCGGGTTTGGCCGAGATGATTCGACCGATCTCCCCTTGCGCGATGATTGTGTAGCCGCGCGCTGCCAGCCCCACGACCCTGAAGAACTCCTTGAGGTCCTTTAACCTGCATTGCACCTTATTGATGAAGAACTCCGATTCCCCGCTGCGATACAGCCTACGAGTAACCTGTACTTCACTGACCGATTGCAACCACGCGTACTTGGAAAGCGACGCTCTGATATCCGCAAGAAAGCTTCGTCCCCCCACTGGGTCGGATACTTCAGCTACATCAGAGATCAGTACAGTGTCCGAATTCTCGGGACCGAGCTGATCAGAATTTTCCGGTGTGCCTGACACCTCCACATCACACTCTTCTGCGGCAGGAGCGGCTTCATCAAAAGCGACCGCTTGCGCTGCTTCAGGCTGCTCAATAGGCGCGGCGCTATCCTCTCTGATCTCGACATGCTCATAATAAGCGACCAAGTCCTCATAAAAGCTCCCCTTCTCCGCCCGCAGCACGATTGAAACCTCTGCTAATCCGAGCGGCCTCAAGGACTCCGTTCCGTTAAAAATTACGTCCTCAAGCAGATCTCCGCGTAGCTGCGAAGCGCGGGTTTCTCCCAGCACCCACCGTAGCGCATCAACGACGTTTGACTTCCCGCAACCGTTGGGGCCAACAACTCCAGTTACGCCCGCCTCCAGCGGGAGCACTAACCGCTCCATGAAGGACTTGAAGCCAAATATCTCTAATCGCTCTACACGCATCTGACCGTCACTACCTAAAATACATCGCTAAGGGGCACGCTCCCTTCTGGGTTTAACAGTGTTAAACCAAGAAAGCGCGCGAGAGGCAAGGCAAAACCCCTCGCCGCTCAGAAAGTCGCTTCCCTGGGGTACAATACAACAGCAGACCGTCCCGGTATTCAACCCCGAGCTGCCCGGCGTTACCTATGTTGGGTTAGGTTAGTCCTTTGATCGCTCGTCCTCACCCCCGCCCTGACTACCGTCGGAGCTGGGTGATATGGTGTGTTCCTGGGCGTTTAGCCGCTCCTCCTCAGCGTTCCCGGACCCGATAAAGGCCGAACCGAGTCTCCGAGTGAGCTCGCTAAGGCTCCCCTGCTTGGGAGCTAGGATGGCAAGCGAATAGTCGCACGCCGAGAGGTATGAAAAGACTACCGAGAGGACCAACAGGTTCAATCCAACTTCCTGAAAGGTGATTCGAAATCCGAGCAGTGGGAACGAATAGTTGTGAAGCAGCAGAGCCAGGATGCTGACCATTTGCAGAAAACTTTTGACCTTACCACCCGCCTTCGCTGCTACCACGGTCCCGTCCTTGGCCGCAAAGGCTCTCAACCCAGTTATCCACAGTTCGCGAGCTAAGATCAGAACCACTAACCAACCTGGCACAAACGAGACACACCTCTCATCTCGGAGTGCCACCAACATTACGAGCGCCGCCATTACGAGGATCTTATCCGCGAGTGGGTCGAACAGCTTTCCAAAGTCAGTGATGGCCGCGTACCTCCTCGCCAGTATCCCATCGGCGTAATCGGTAATAGCCGCAAACACAAAGATTATCGCGGCGAGATTGAGGTTGCTACGAGATGGCTCTATCAGCACCACCACGAAGATCGGGATCAGCGCCAGTCGGAGGAAGGTAAGCCAGTTTGGAAGTCGTTTGTACCATTCAGCCATGTGAAGCGAGACTATACTGCTTTTTGAGCTGTAGTACACGCCTGACGTAATCCTGCGTCTCCGAAAACGGAGGGACGCCGTTGTATCGTTGCACGTGGAGATCCCCCGCGTTGTATGCAGCCAGGGCATGCTCAATGTTGTTGTAGCGACGGATCAGTCGAGCCAGGTACGAGGTCCCTCCCTGGATGTTTGATTCAGGGACAAACGCGTTCCTAACCCCGAGCATACGGGCTGTTGCAGGCATAAGCTGCATTAGACCAACCGCGCCCTTCCGCGACACTGCGTGTGGATTGAACGCAGACTCCGCATGAATGACCGCCTTGATCAGCGCTGGGTCCACCTTGTGCTCGGTAGCCGCCCGCTCAATAGCCGTTGAAAAGAGGTGCGGATACAATCTCCTGACCGCCTTTCTCGACCCTCGAAAGTATGAAAACCCCTTGATGTACGAAACACCCTCACTACGGGCCCGAAACACCTCGGCGTGAGTGCCTGGTGGCGGCGTTCGGTTGGTAAAACGGATCGTCCCGTCCCGTTCACGAATCACAAATATGCGCGCATCGTCTGCACGCGCGATCCCAGCCCCCGGAGCCACCAAAGCTGCCAGAATACTCGACACAAGTATCACTAACCGAACTACGTCCGGCAGCAGCCCTCTGGTATGTGTCGGATCTTTAATCATACCGTGGTCTCTCGAGCTACGCTCAACTCGGTAAGGCTTAGACCTCTACGTTGCACACGGCCGTGGAGGCGGTAAAGCTTCTCGTTTAAGGGCTACCTACACCCGAGGGCCGACGGATTCTCCATCGGTACTCGTGTTGCAGCCACCCTCTTTTGAGATGCACGGTAACTGAATGGTGATACGGAGAGAATACATAACCTAAGGAGACAGGAGGTAAGATACTGAAACGGATGGTAAAATATCGTTTCAATAGATCGTTATCTTTGAGTAGAGACGGACACCCCCCTGCCTCTTGCGAGAGCAGAGCGTGGGTTGCTCGTACCGTTTCACGACCGAGAAAGACCCTCAAGGTATCCTAGACTCCGGGGGCGTTCGACTGAGCTTGCGACGAAGTCTCAGTCGAATCCCGGATAGCTCCGAGGTTTTTCCCGGCCGTGAAAGTCGAATATCAATCCACGCTCGACCTTCGCGCCTCCAAAGCGTGATTATCTCAAGAGCGAGAGCGCCAGCGACGGAGCTTGGTTTGCCTGAGCGAGAACCGACGCGCCCGCCTGTTGCAGGATGTTGAGTCGTGTCAACTCTGCAGCTTCGGTTGCTACGTCCACGTCTCGGATTCGGCTCTCTGCAGCAGCGAGGTTTTCACGCGAGATCGAGAGGTTGCTGATCGCAACTCTCAATCGTGATTCGGCTGCACCGAGCACTCCACGAGTGGATGCCAACGACCCTACCGCTCTATTTACCGCATCGAGGGCCAGACGCGAGGCGCTAGCGCCCTCGGTCAGGTTTATCCCGTTCAGCGAGAACGACAGTGAGGAGTTGTTCTGCTGTGCAAGTCCCAGGGAGACTAGCGTACCCTGTACGCCCGCAAAAGCGATCTGCGAGGTCGAGGTCGAGTCGAATCCAACCTGCAGTACTAGATTGCTGTTTCCGGAGAGGAGCTTTACGCCGTTGAACTCAGTGG
>Ga0169931_10000460_pt1 | contig 66590 bp, 59 predicted proteins | sample Kivu_15m_20L_FD_129675 | JGI IMG/M metagenome (GOLD analysis project Ga0169931, IMG submission 129675) | Freshwater microbial communities from Lake Kivu, Western Province, Rwanda to study Microbial Dark Matter (Phase II) - Kivu_15m_20L... | ecosystem: Environmental > Aquatic > Freshwater > Lake... | reverse complement strand
TGCGAAAACCCCACCCCGAAGGCTACCTCCACATCCTCCGCGAAAACGGACTCGAAGCCGGCACCACCCTCTTCGTCGACGACAATGCCGACAACATCGCCGGCGCCGCCGCCGTGGGACTGATGACCCACCACCTGCAGCCGGAGGACCGCATCGAAGAGGCCCTCGCCTGGCTCACCCGCGAGCAACCCCTCACCTGACCTCCTCGAAATCCAGATAGTCGCCCCCCTCGCCCTTCCGCACACCGGTGGACGACCCGCGCGCCGGAGACCCGTCGGCCTCTGCAGGGGCCTGCGACCTGTCGTCCGACAACCGACCCCCCGAACGGAACAGCGGGAGCAGGTAACCCGTCACCACCCGGACCAGGAACCACAGGGAGAGCATGTACAGCACAAAACGCAGGCTCATACCACAAAAATAAAGCTTTAAAGGCCCGGGCCCCTTAGACGGACCCGCCATCCGACCCGACAGGGCCTTCACCACCGGCAAACCCGCCCCCACGGAAACGGCCGAAGGCTCGCCCCACCCGCTTTCCCAACTTGTCGAGGAGCGACATCAACCCCTCCTGCAACCGCTCACTGCCCAGCAATCGCAACAGCAGCACCCCGGCCGTCCCCGTACGACTCCTCACAAATCCGGAGCCAAGGACGGAACGCAACGCCATCATCCGGTAATTGCCCTTCAGATGCTCCAGGTTGCCTCCCAAGGCACGCTCGATGTCGGCCGCCCGACGACGACCCCGACGGATCTCCTCGTCCAACTCCCGTATCGTTTGAATGCGTCGCATCGTCATCATGCATTCATTCATCATCACGACCGTCACCCCCATTCACGCCCCCGTCGTCCGAGCGGTCCAGCAAGACCCGCACCATCCGGTCCTGGAACAGCGGCCGCCGGAAACGCACCGCCAACACGAGCAGCAGCAGGAAGATCCCGGCAGAAGACAGATAGCCCGTCACCGGACTGCCCGTCAGGTCCGCCACCCACCAGGCCAACGCCATCCCCAGGAAGAACAGCACGAAGAGGACCATCAGGAAGACGACCAGGAAGACCATCAGCATCCCATACGCACGCGAAACCGCCCGCACCCCCTGCAACCGCAACAACTCGACACGCAACTCCACGTACTCGCGGACCAGCCGGGCACTGTCATGCAGAAAATCGGAAAGGTCCGGGTCTTGCTTCATGGGCCACCTCCTGCCACAAGATACGCACCCGCCGACAGCACCGCACTGACGACGGTCATGAAAAAAATTTTTTGGGAGCGAGGAATCGCCATACCTTTGACGTGGAAAAAGGCGAACGGAAGGGAACGGAGGCGTTCCCTTCTTTTTTTGACGACATGGAGAGAGCGGAGAGCATAACGGCACTGACGGCCCTGGTGGAACGTATCCTACCGGAAGAACCCGGGTACTTCCTCGTCCGGATCCTGCTCAAACCGGGAGACAACATCAAGGTCTACCTGGATGCCGACCAGGGCGTGACGATCGAAAAATGCGTCGCCTTCAACCGCAAACTCTACCGGATGATCGTCGAGGAAGGCCTCTTCGCCGACGGCGCCTTCGGTCTCGAAGTGTCCTCCCCGGGCGTCGACGAACCCCTGCGCCTCCACCGGCAATACCTGAAGAACATCGGCCGGCAGGTGCTCGTCGAACGATCCGAAGGACCTTCCCTCACCGGCCGCCTCACCCACGTGACGGAAGACGGCATCGTGATGGAAACAATCACCGGCAAGGGCCGGCAGCAGGTCGCACAGACCCACGCCGTCCTCTTCGCCGACATCCGGTCCGCAACCGTGCAAGTGGTGTTCTAACGACCGGGTTCCTCTAAAACCCTCCAGGGCAGGAACCGGCAGCAAACCGATACAGATTATGGCAAGCATCAACCTCATCGAATCGTTCCAGGAGTTCAAGGAGGCCGAGAACATCGACCGGCCCACCCTGATGAAGGTGCTGGAAGACGTCTTCAAGACCCTCCTCCGCAAGAAATACGGCTCGGACGACAACTTCGACGTCATCGTCAACACCGAGAAGGGAGACCTCGAGATCATGCGCCACCGCACCATCGTGGACGACGGCGCCGTCGAAGACCCCCTCGCCGAAGTCGAATACAGCGAAGCCATCAAGCAGTCGCCCGACTACGAGGTCGGCGAAGACCTCTACGAGGCCGTCGACATCCAGGAGTTCGGCCGCCGCGCCATCCTCGCCGCCAAACAGACCCTGGCCTCCCGCATCGGCGACCTCAAGAAGAACGCCCTCGTCAAGAAATACGAAAACCGCGTCGGCGAGATCATCAGCGCCGAGGTCTATCAGGTGTGGAAGAAGGAAGTGCTCCTGCTCGACGAGGACGGCAACGAGATCATCCTCCCAAAATCCGAACAGATCCCGTCCGACTACTTCAAGAAAGGCGAAGCCATCCGCGCCGTCGTCAAGAAGGTCGAACTGCGCAACAACAACCCCGTCATCATCCTCTCCCGGACACATCCCACCTTCCTCGCCAAACTCCTCGAGATCGAAGTGCCCGAGATCTTCGACGGTCTCATCGTCATCCGCAAGATCGTCCGCGAACCCGGCGAACGCGCCAAGGTGGCCGTCGAAAGCTACGACGACCGCATCGACCCCGTCGGCGCCTGCGTCGGCATGAAGGGAAGCCGCATCCACGGCATCGTCCGCGAACTCAAGAACGAGAACATCGACGTCATCAACTTCACCAACAACACCCAGCTCCTCATCCAACGATCCCTCACCCCGGCCCGCATCAGCCGGATGAACCTCGACCACGACCGACGCACCGCCGAGGTCTTCGTATCCCCCGACGAGGTCTCCAAAGCCATCGGCAAACGCGGCGTCAACATCAAACTCGCTGAAGAACTCACCGGATACGTCATCGATGTCTACCGAGACGACGAGGGCGAAAACGACGAATACGACATCGACCTCGACGAATTCAGCGACGAGATCGAACCCTGGATCATCGAAGAACTCAAACGCATCGGCTGCGACACCGGCCGCAGCGTGCTCGCCCTCAGCGCCGAAGAACTCGAACGCAGGACCGACCTCGAAAAAGAAACGATCGACGAGATACGGAAGGTCCTACAGGAAGAGTTCTCCAAGGGTTGACCGGAAAAAAACCCCGGAAGGCCCACCGATTCTAAAACCAAAGCGCAGCCACAGGCTGCAGGAACATAAATGTCAGAAACGAACACACCGCGCCTCATGGCCGCGGCCCGAGAGTTCAACATCGGCAGGGATACCCTGGTAGACTTCCTCGTCGCCAAGGGCTTCAGCCGCGACGAACTCGCGCCCAACGCCAAGCTCACCGAGGACATGTACCGCGCCCTCCACGCAGGCTTCTCCTCAGACAAGGCCGCCAAGGCCAAGAGCGACGCCATCGAGATCCCCAAGGGCACCCCGCAGGAAGCCCGCAAGAAAAAGGACGAAGAGGAGATCCTCTTCCGGAAGGACGCCAAGAAAAAGGCGGCCACCGAAGAGAAACCCGCGCGCGCGACCGAACCCGCTCCAACACCGGAGCCGGAACCCGCACCAGAACCCGCACCGGCGCCGGAACCGCCGAAGCCGGAACCCGCACCCGCCGAAGTGCCCGCGCCCACCCCGCCCGCCGCACCCGCCGCACCCGCCGAAGAGACCCTCCGGCGCGAAGCTCCCGAACTCGAAGGACCCAAGATCCTCGACAAGATCGACCTCTCGACCATCGACTCGTCCACCCGACCGCGCAAAGGCGCCCGGAAAGCCGAACCCGAACCGGTCAAACCCTCCCCGAAAGCCCCGGCCGCACCCGTAGCCGCCACCCCGCCGGCCCCAGCCCCGGAACCCAGGCCTGCGCCGACACCCGAACCCGCACCCGAACGCGAGACCGTCCGCATCGAAGCCCCGGAACTCGAAGGGCCCAAGATCATCGGCAGGATCCAACTGCCCAGCGACACCACGCCCGGCAGCCGGGCCGCCGACGAACGCCGGAAACGCAAACGCATCCCGATAGAGAAAAAAGACGTCCCCAGGCCGTCGATACAGAAAACAGGACCCGGGAGACCCGGCCGCACCGGACCCGGCGCACGCCCAGCCGGCGCTCGTACCCCCGCCCGCCGCGGCGATACCCGCGAAAACCGCGAAATAGACGAAAAGGAGATCCAGAACAAGATACGCGAGACACAGGCCAAACTCGCCGGCTCCAGCGGCCGCGGCAAAAGCCTCAAAGCCAAACACCGCCGCGCCAGACGCGACGAAATGTCCGAAGGACTCGGCGAAGGCGGAGACGACAACCGCCTCCAACTCACCGAATTCATCTCCGTCAGCGAACTCGCCAACCTCATGGACGTCGGCTTCGCCGAAGTCATCGGCAAATGCATGGGCCTCGGCATCATGGTATCCATCAACCAACGCCTCGACGCCGAAGTCATCGAACTCGTCGCCGGCGAATTCGGCTACGAAGTCGAATTCATCGACATGGAGAAGCAGATGGAAATGGAAGACCAGGACGAAGAGGACGACGACGGGGACCGCTCCCCCAGATCGCCCATCGTCACCATCATGGGCCACGTCGACCACGGCAAGACCTCCCTGCTCGACTATATCCGCAACGCCAACGTCGTCGCCGGCGAAGCCGGCGGCATCACACAGCACATCGGCGCCTACCAGGTACAGGTCGCCGTAGGCAAGTCCATCACCTTCCTCGACACCCCCGGCCACGAAGCCTTCACCGCCATGCGCGCCCGCGGCGCCAAGGTCACCGACATCGCCGTCATCGTCGTCGCCGCCGACGACGCCGTCATGCCCCAGACCCGCGAAGCCATCAGCCACGCACAGGCCGCCGGCGTACCCATGATCTTCGCCGTCAACAAGATCGACAAGGACGGCGCCAACCCCCAGAAGATCTACGAACAACTCTCCGGAATGAACATCCTCGTCGAAGACTGGGGCGGCAAATTCCAGAACCAGGAGATATCCGCGAAATCAGGCCTCAACGTCGAAAAACTCCTCGAAAAGATCCTCCTCGAGGCCGAAATGCTCGAACTCAAGGCCAACGCCGAACGCGAAGCCAACGGCACCGTCGTCGAAGCCACCCTCGACAAGGGCCGCGGATACGTCGCCACCGTCCTCGTACAGAACGGCACCCTCCAGCAGGGCGACCTCGTCGTCAGCGGACAGCACTACGGCCGCATCAAGGCGATGTACAACGAACGCAACAAACGCCAGGACATCGCCCCACCCTCCACGCCGGTCCTCATCCTCGGCCTCAACGGCGCCCCACAGGCCGGTGAAAAGTTCCGCGTATACGACGACGAGGCAGAAGCCAAGGAAGTCGCCAACCGCAGAGCCCAGATCCTCCGGGAACAAGGCATGCGCACCCGCAAACACATCACCCTCGACGAGATCGGCCGACGTCTCGCCCTCGGCAACTTCAAGGAACTCAACGTCATCATCAAAGGCGACGTCGACGGCTCCGTCGAAGCCCTCAGCGACTCCCTCCAGAAACTGTCCACCGAAGAAGTCGCCGTCCGCGTCGTCCACAAGGCCGTCGGACAGATCACCGAAAGCGACGTCCTCCTCGCCACCGCCTCCGACGCCATCATCGTCGGCTTCAACGTCCGACCCTCCGGACAGGCCAACCGCCTCGCCGAATCCGAAGGCGTCCAGATCAAACTCTACTCCATCATCTACAACGCCATCGAAGAGGTCAAGAGCGCCATCGAAGGCATGCTCGAACCCAAGATCCAGGAAAAGATCGTCGCCAACGTCGAAGTCCGCGAAGTCTACAAGTTCGACAAGGCCACCGTCGCCGGCTGCTACGTCATGGAAGGCAAGATCAGCCGCAACAACAAGATCCGCATCATCCGCGACGGCATCGTCGAATACCCCAAAGGCGAAGGACAGGGCGCCGAACTCGGCAGCCTCAAACGCTTCAAGGACGACGTCAAGGAAGTCGCCACCCACTTCGAATGCGGCCTCACCATCCGCAACTTCAGCGATATCCGCGTCGGCGACATCATCGAAGCCTTCGAAATGGAAGAGATCAAGAGGACACTCTAAACCTGCCCACCACGGGCGTGCCGACACAACGCCGGCACGCCCCCACCGGTCACGCACACATGAAGAAACTCCTGCTCTCGGCCGCCCTCGCCTTCGGCTGCCTCAACGCAGACGCCCAGGGCGCCAAACTGCTCGCCGACAAGATCGTCGGCATCCTCGGCGACAAGATCGTCCTGCGCTCAGACATCCTCAACTACATCGAAGACATCAAACGACAGGGCGGCGAACTCCCGCCAGACGCCGAATGCGTCCTCCTCGAGAAGATGATGGCCGACAAAGCCCTCATCCTCCAGGCCGAAAAAGACTCCCTCCCCGTCTCCGACGAAGAAGTCGAAGCCGAACTCGACCAACGCGTCCGTTACTTCATCATGCAGTACGGCGGAAAGGAAGCCTTCGAACAGATCGCCGGCCGAACCATCTACCAGGTCAAGGAAGACTTCCGCAAATCCATCCGCGAAGGCCGCCTCGCACAGGCCATGCGCAAAAGCATCGTCGAAAACGTCAAGATAACCCCCACCGAAGTCCGCAACTTCTTCGAGAAAATACCCAAGGACAGCCTCCGCTTCTACGAAACAGAACTCGTCATCGGACAGATCGTCGTCTACCCAAAGGCCGGCCGCGAACTCGAGAAATTCGCCATAGACGAACTCATCGACTACAAAAAACAGGTCGAATCCGGACAGAAATCCTTCGAAACACTCGCCCGCCTCTACACCGAAGACCCCGGCAGCAAACAGACCGGCGGCCGCTACGAGATCAACAAGAACGACAAGACCTGGGACCCCAACTTCAAGAACGGCGCCTTCCGCCTCAAAGAAGGCCAGATATCCCCCATCATCAAATCCAAATTCGGCTACCACATCATCCAGATGGTCAGCCGCAACGGCGATGACGCCGTCATCCGACATATCCTCCGCGTACCCCAGATCACCGAGGAAGACATCGACGCCGCACGCGTCAAACTCGACAGCATCCGCGCCAAACTCATCGCCGGCACCCTCTCCTTCGGCGAAGCCGTCGACAAGTACAGCGAAGACGAAAACAGCAAGTTCACCGCCGGCCTCCTCAACGGACAAGGCGGCTCCTTCGTCACCATCGACGAACTCGACAAAGACCTCGTCAACGACCTCAAACGCCTCAAAGTCGGAGAATACTCCACCCCCCTCACCTTCAAGGACGAACGCGAAAAGACCGGCGTGCGCATCGTCAACCTCCGCAGCCGCACCGAACCCCACCGCGAAAACCTCCGCGACGACTACAACCGCATCGCACAACGCGCCCTCGAAGAAAAAAAGAACCGCACCGTCGAAAAGTGGTTCGCCACCAAACTGCCGACCTATTACATCATGGTCGACAAAGACTACCACGCCTGCGAAAGCATCCGCAAATCCTTCGGCGACGTGGTCCGCAAATGACCCTCACAACCCCACACCCACCCCACCACCTGAAACCCGGCCGCCAACGGACACCCCATGAGCGATCAGATCAGGCATGAATGCGGCCTCGCCTTCATCCGGCTCCGAAAACCATTCTCCTACTACCTCCGCGAAAAGGGCACCGCCCTCCACGGTCTCAACAAGCTCTATCTCCTCATGGAGAAACAGCACAACCGCGGACAGGACGGCGCCGGCATCGCCACCGTCAAACTCAACACCGAACCCGGATACCCCTTCCTCCACCGCCTCCGTAGCAACGCCAACCAACCCATCGCCGACCTCTTCGCCACCATCGGCGCGCAGGTCCGCGAACTCGAGAAATACCAACCCGAGATCCTCAGACACCCAGGCCTCCTCAAAGGCCACTTCGACTTCCTCGGCGAGATCCTCCTCGGCCACCTCCGCTACGGCACACAAGGACGCAACAACGTCGAATTCTGCCACCCCTTCATCAAAAGAGACACCATCCCCGCCCGCAACCTCGCCCTCGCCGGAAACTTCAACCTCGTCAACATCGAAGAACTCTTCGCCCTCGTCAATATCGACCCCGGCGAATTCCAACGCCAGAGCGACCTCGCCGCCATGATGGAGGTCGTCCACCACTTCCTCGTCAAAGAAGACGAAACACACCCCGCAAAACTGCCCATCCCCGATATCCTCCACCGCGCCTTCCGCCTCTGCGACGGCGGCTTCAACGTCGGCGGCATCCTCGGCAGCGGCGACGCCTTCGTCATCCGCGACGCCCACGGCATCCGCCCCTCCTACTACTACGCAGACGACGAGGTCATCGTCGCCGCCTCCGAACGCGCCGCCATCCGAACCGCCTTCAACGTCGGCGAGAACGAAGTCCTCGAACTCATGCCCGGCAACGCCCTCGTCGCCGCCCCGGACGGATCCTTCGCCATCCACCAGGTCCTCGACCCCAAACCACGCAAGGCCTGCAGCTTCGAACGCATCTACTTCTCCCGCGGCAGCGACGAAAAGATCTACCGAGAACGCATCGCCCTCGGTCACAGCCTCCACCCCCGCGTCCTCCAAGCCATCGACAACGACCTCCGCAACACCGTCTTCTCCTTCATACCCAACACCGCCGAAGTGGCCTTCTACGGCCTACTCAAAGGCATGGAAGACTACCTCAACCACATCAAGACATCCCGCATCCTCTCCTGGGGACCACAGATCGACCCGGAACGACTCGCCGAAATGGTCAACCGCCGCATCCGCGTCGAAAAGGTCGCCATCAAGGACGTCAAAATGCGCACCTTCATCACCGAAGACGCATCCCGCGCCGAAATGGTCCAACACGTCTACGACATCACCTACGGCACCGTCCAGAAACATACCGACACCATCGTCGTCATCGACGACTCCATCGTCCGCGGCACCACCCTCAAGGACAGCATCGTCCGCATGCTCTCCCGACTCCAACCCAGAAAGATCATCATCGTCTCCTCCGCCCCGCAGATCCGATACCCCGACTGCTACGGCATCGACATGAGCAAACTCGGCGACTTCATCGCCTTCCGCGCCGCCATCGACCTCCACCGCGACCATGACCTCGAAAACCTCGCCGAAGAGGTCTACGCCGACTGCCGCGAACGACTCCGCACCGGCCGCCTACACGACGAAAACCTCGTCAAGAACATCTACCGCCCCTTCTCCACCCAACAGATATCCGACAAGGTCGCACAACTCATCACACCACCCGAGGTCCACACCCCCGTCCAGGTCATCTTCCAAACCATCGAAGACCTTCACACCGCCTGCCCAAACAACACCGGCGACTGGTACTTCACCGGCAACTACCCCACCCCGGGCGGCAACCGCGTCGTCAACAAGGCCTTCATGAACTTCATGGAAGGCAAAAACGTCAGGGGTTACTGACGCCGCTAACAAGTGTTAGCGGTAATCCCTACCTTCGCCCCACCATGGGCCGTACCACCCGCATCCGCGAAAGCAGCCGCCGAGAAGCCATATCCTCCGCCGCCGCACGCCTCTTCCGCGAAAAGGGATTCTCCGGCACCGGCATGCGCGACCTCGCCGGCTCCGTCGGCATGGAAGCCGCCAGCCTCTACAACCACATCGAATCCAAGTCCGAACTCCTCCGCGACATCTGCTTCCGCATCGCAGACGCCTGCAACAACCACCTCCACGACCTCGAAGCGACACCAGGCCTCGACAGCCTCCGCCGCCTCGAATCCATCGTACGCTTCCACGTACGCCTCTGGATGGACAGGCTCGACGAAGTACTCGTCGCCACCAACGAATTCCGGTCCCTCCAGGAACCCTGGCTCGAGAACTTCCTACACGAACGACGCATCTACGTCAAACGCATCGAAGGCATCATCACCCAGGGCATCCGCGAAGGCAGCGTCAGACCCCTCGAACCCTACGTCGTCGTCCTCACCCTCATGAGCGCCGTCCGCGGCATCGAATTCTGGCACCGCTCCCGGAAGAACGTCTCCGCCGCCAGCCTCGAAGAATCCATGGTAGACCTCATCGTCAACGGCATCCGCCTCACAGAGGCCCGTACACAACCCTGACACCATGGCCACCCGCTTCCATACCCTCCGCGTCAGCGACGTACGCCGAGAGACACCCGACTGCGTCTCCATCGCCCTCGAAGTGCCCGAAGCCCTCCGCCAGACCTTCGCCTTCCATCCCGGTCAGAACCTCGCCGTACGCACCCGCATACACGACGAAGACATCCGCCGCAACTACTCCATCTGCACCCCACCGCTCACCGGCGAACTCCGCATCGCCGTCAAACAGATCCCCGACGGCCGCTTCTCCACCTGGGCCAACCACACCCTCAAAGCCGGTGACCACCTCGACGTCATGCCCCCCTCCGGCCGGTTCTGCCCCCAACTGCCCGGCTCCGGACACAGGATCTATGCCGCCTTCGCCGCCGGCAGCGGCATCACCCCCATCGCCTCCATCATCGCACACGCCCTGGCCCACAACCCCGACAGCCACTGCCTGCTCGTATACGGCAACCGCGACAGAAAACACATCATCTTCCGCGAAACCCTCGAAGCCCTCAAAAACCGATACCTCCAACGCCTACAGGTCATCCACGTCCTCAGCCGCGAAACCATGGAGGCCGACATCAACAGCGGCCGCATCGACGCCCACACCTGCCACCGCATCAACAACGCCATCCTCCCCCTCCAAACCGTCGACGACTTCTTCCTCTGCGGACCCGATGGCATGCGATCCTCCGTTACCCACACCCTCCTCGACATCGGCATCGACCCTGCACGCATCCACCAGGAACGCTTCCACAACACCACAACAACCCACACCACACCTCACCCCGCCAAAAACGTCACCACCGCAAGAACCGCCCGCATAACCCTCCGCCTCGACGGCATCACCACCGCCTTCGACACCCCCACCCTCGGACCCACCCTCCTCGACGCCGCCATCCAACACGGCATCGACCTCCCCTACGCCTGCAAAGGCGGCATGTGCGGCACCTGCCGCGCCAGACTGCTCCAAGGAACCGTCCATATGGACACGCCATACGCCCTCCAAACCTCGGAAATACAAAAAGGCTACATCCTCACCTGCCAAAGCCACCCCACCTCCCCATCCCTGTCCATCGACCTCGACGCAGGTTGATCCCGAATCACTAACAGACGTTAGTATTTTGGCGGGGATCGGATACCTTTGCAGCTACGGCCACACAGGCCGCCAACCCAAAAACACTACCCCATGAACCCGGCGGAGGAACTGTTCGAGAAGAAGATCGCCGACGAGACCCGCATCGAACCGCGCGACTGGATGCCGGAAGCCTATCGCAAGACCCTCGTCCGACAGATCAGCCAGCACGCCCACAGCGAGATCGTCGGCATGCTCCCCGAAGGCAACTGGATCACCCGGGCCCCGACCCTCAAACGCAAAGCCATCCTCCTGGCCAAGGTGCAGGACGAGGCCGGCCACGGCCTCTACCTCTACGCCGCCGCCGAAACCCTCGGCGTCACCCGAGCCGCCACCGTCGACGACCTCCTCAGCGGCAAGGCCAAATACTCCTCCATCTTCAACTACCCCACCCTCACCTGGGCCGACATCGGCGCCATCGGCTGGCTCGTCGACGGCGCCGCCATCCTCAACCAGGTCATGCTCTGCCGCACCTCCTACGGCCCGTACGCCCGCGCCATGGTCCGCATCTGCAAGGAAGAAAGCTTCCACCAGCGCCAGGGCTTCGAAGCACTCCTGGCCCTCAGCCGCGGCTCCGCCGAACAACGCGCCATGTGCCAGGATGCCATCGACCGCTGGTGGTGGCCCTCCCTCATGATGTTCGGCCCGCGCGACACCGAATCCACCCACTCCGACCAGAGCCTGCACTGGAAGATCAAACGCATGGGCAACGACGAACTCCGCCAACGATTCGTCGACATGATCGCAGAACAGGTCAAGGTCCTCGGCATGACCCTGCCAGACCCGGCCCTGGCATGGAACGAAGAGCGCGGCCACTACGACTTCGGCGAGATCGACTGGGAAGAGTTCTGGCAGGTCGTCAAAGGACACGGGCCCTGCAACCACGAACGCCTGCAAGCCCGCAGGAAGGCACACGCCGACGGCGCCTGGGTGCGCGAAGCCGCCCTCGCCCACGCCCGCAAGAAGGCCGCCAGACACGTCGACGCCGCATAAACCCCACCCCCCATGCCCTTCGAGACCCGCAGATTCCTCTACGGCGACATCCCCGGCCACGACAGCGCCGCCACTCCCGAAACCGCCAGACCCGCAGGCAGCGACTGGCCCCTCTGGGAGGTATTCCTCCGCAGCCGGCAGGGACTCGACCACAAACACGTCGGAAGCCTCCACGCCGCCGACGCCCGCATGGCCATCCAGAACGCCCGCGACGTCTACACCCGCCGACAGGAAGGCGTCAGCATCTGGGTGGTCGAAAGCCGCCATATCCACGCCTCCCAGCCCGAAGAGGCCGGCAGCTTCTTCGACCCCGCTGCCGACAAGGCCTACCGACACCCCACTTTCTACGACCTGCCAAAGGAGGTCGACCACATGTAAGCCCGGCCACCCCATGCACCCTCACGCCGAATACCTCCTGCACCTGGCCGACAACGCCCTCGTCCTCTCCCACCGCAACAGCGAATGGTGCGGACATGGCCCCGAACTCGAACAGGACATCGCCCTCTCCAACATCGCCCTCGACCTGCTCGGACAGGCCCGACACCTCTACCGACACGCCGCCACCACCCTCGGCGGCACAAATACCGAAGACAGCCTCGCCTACCTGCGCGACACCCGCGCCTACCGCAACATCCTCCTCGTCGAACTCCCCCGGGGCGACTGGGGCTTCACCATCCTCCGCCATTACCTGTTCAGCGAATTCTCGCACCTGCAGTACACCGCCCTCCAACACGCTGCCGACACACAACTCGCCGCCATCGCCGCCAAGGCACTCGTGGAAATCGCCTACCACCGCCGCTGGTCGGGCGAATGGGTCGTCCGCCTCGGCGACGGCACCGATGAAAGCCACCGACGCATGGCCACCGCCCTCGACAGCCTCTGGCCCTACACAGGTGAGATGTTCGACGCGGCCCCCTACGAACAGACCGCCACCGCCCAGGACAGCGGCATCGACCCCGCCACCCTCCGGGCCGACTGGCTCCGTCAGGTCGAACAGACCCTCCGCGAAGCCACCCTCGCCGACGACCGCTCCACCCTCGCCCGAGCACAGACACCCCACCACAAAGGCGGCAAACAAGGCCTCCATACCGAACACCTCGGATACCTGCTGGCCGAGATGCAATTCCTGCAGCGGGCCTACCCCGGCAACGAATGGTGAAGCCCGACCATACCGACGGTCCGGCCGATGCCATCCATCTGGTGCTGACGAAGGTCAAAGACCCCGAGATCCCCGTCCTGAGCATCGTCGACCTCGGCATCGTCCGGGAAGTACGCAGGGGCCCCCTCGCCGACGGCCGCGATGGCTGGCAGATCGCCCTCAGCCCCACCTACACCGGCTGCCCCGCAACCGACATGATCCATCAACAGGTCCGCATCGCCCTCTATGCGGCCGGCGTCACCGACTTCGAGATCGAGACCCGCCTCGCCCCGCCCTGGACGACCGACTGGATATCTGCAGCGGGACGGGAAAAACTCAGGGCCTACGGCATCGCCCCACCCCAACCCTGGCCCGGGGATGGGCCCGTCGCCTGCCCCAGGTGCGGCGACACCGACACGGCCCTCCTCAGCGAGTTCGGCTCCACCCCCTGCAAGTCGCTCCGCCAATGCCGCGCCTGCCTCGAACCCTTCGACCATTTCAAATGCCACGGCCGGGCCGGTAACGGCTTCCGGATCACCTAACTTCGACAAGCACCCCCCCCCCGCATGTCCACCATCCGCTTCGATATCGAAGACGGCGTCGCCCGGATCACGCTCAACAGACCCGACCGGCTCAACGCCTTCGACGGGCCCACCGCCCGCCTGCTGCAGGCCCGGCTCGACGAATGCGCCAGCCTCCATGAGGTCAGGGCCGTCCTCCTCACCGGCGCCGGCAAGGCCTTCTCCGCCGGACAGGACCTCGCCGAAGTGAGCGACCCGCAGGGACCACCCATGTCCACCATCCTCTCCGAACACTACAACCCCGTCGTACGGAAGATACGCGCCATGCCCAAGCCCGTCATCGCCGCCGTCAACGGCGTGGCCGCCGGCGCCGGCGCCAACATCGCCCTCTGCTGCGACGTCGTCGTGGCCGCCCGCTCCGCCACCTTCATACAGGCCTTCGCCCGCATCGGACTCATCCCCGACAGCGGCGGCACATGGACACTCCCGCGCCTCGTCGGCTGGCAGAAGGCCTCCGCCCTCATGATGCTCGGTGACAAGGTCGACGCCGACGAGGCAGAACGCCTCGGCATGGTCTACCAGGTACTGCCCGACGAAGGTTTCAACGAAGCAGCCATGACCCTCGCCCGCCGGCTCGCCACAATGCCCACCCACGCCCTCGCCCTCACCAAACACGCCCTCCAGGAAGGCCTGTCCAACGACCTCGACACCCAACTCGCCCTCGAAGACCGCCTCCAACAGGCCGCCGCCCTCACCTACGACTACCGCGAAGGCGTCAAAGCCTTCCTCGCCAAACGAAAACCCGTCTTCCGGGGAGCATGACACCGCCCCGAACCGACACCAAAACCCAACCCATGGACAAACTTCAACCCGGCATGCCCCGGCAGGTGGTCGACAGGATGATGCAGCAGGACCGCTTCAGCCAGTGGCTGGGCATCGAAGTGCTCGAAGTGACAGAAGGTTACAGCCGCATCCGCATGACCATCCGCGAAGAAATGGTCAACGGCTTCGGCATCGTCCACGGCGGCATCCCCTTCTCCCTCGCCGACAGCGCCTTCGCCTTCGCCTGCAACAACCGCAACAACATCTCCGTCGCCCTCGACACCCACATGTCGTTCATCAAACCCATGCACCCGGGCGATATCGTCACCGCCGAAGCCCGCGAAGTCCACGACGGACGCAGCACAGGCGTCTACCTCGTCAGCCTCGCCAACCAGCGCAACGAACAGGTCGGCCTCTTCAAAGGCACCTGCTTCCGCACAGGCAAACCCCATATCGGCGCACCCGCCTCCCTCTGAACCCTGCCACCATGTTCTACGCCTTCCGCGGCTTCCGCCCCGTGGCCGACCCCTCCGCCTTCGTACACCCACAGGCCTGCGTGACGGGCAACGTCGTCATCGGCCGGAATGTCTACATCGGACCGGGAGCCGCCCTCCGGGGCGACTGGGGCGCGATCCGCATCGAAGACGGCTGCAACATCCAGGAAAACGTCACCATCCACATGTTCCCCGACCATACCGCCCACCTCATGGCCGACGCACATGTCGGACACGGTGCCATCATCCACGGCGCCACCATCGGCCGCAACTGCCTCGTAGGCATGAACGCCGTCGTCATGGACCACGCCGTCCTCGGCGACGAATGCATCGTCGGCGCCCTCTCCCTCATCCGTGAAGGACAGATTTACGCCGCACGCAGCCTCCTCGTCGGCAGCCCGGCACGCCGCATCGGCGATGTCAGCGACGAGATGATCGCCTGGAAATCGCAAGGCACCGCCCTGTATCAGGCACTGCCGGCCGACATGCGCCAACACTGGCAACCCTGCGAACCCCTGCCGGCCCCGCCGACCGACACCCCCGGCCCCGATACCCTCCTCGAGACCTGGCACCGGATCCGGCAGCGGCCCTGACCAGACCCTCCCAGGCCCGGACACGCCGTTCTGCCTATCTTGCAGCCCCGATGGACAGATCCAACTTCGTCGACCAGATCCGCATCCACTGCCGCAGCGGCCACGGCGGCGCCGGCAGCCGACACTTCATGCGCACCAAGTTCAACCCCACCGCCGGACCCGACGGCGGCGACGGCGGACGCGGCGGGCATATCATCCTCTGTGGCAACCGCAACCTGTGGACCCTCCTCCACATGCGGTACTACAAGAACGTCATCGCAGAAGACGGCCGGCACGGCGACAAAAACAACATGACCGGACGCGACGGCAAGGACATCATCCTCGAAGTACCCCTCGGCACCCTCGCCCTCGATGAAGAAACCGGTGAAACGGAAGCCGAGATCCTCGAAGACGGCCAACAGATCGTCTGGATACACGGCGGCAGAGGCGGACTCGGTAACAGCCACTTCGCCACCCCCACCCAACAGGCACCCGACTACGCCCAACCCGGTGAACCCGGCAGCGAAGCTTGGAAGGTCCTCGAACTCAAAGTGCTCGCCGACGTCGGCCTCGTCGGCTTCCCCAACGCCGGCAAATCAACCCTACTGTCCCGCATCACCGCCGCCAAACCCCGGATCGCCGACTACGCCTTCACCACCCTCACCCCACAACTCGGCATGGTCGAATACCGCGACGGAAAGTCCTTCTGCGTCGCCGACCTCCCCGGCATCATCGAAGGAGCCGCCGAAGGCAAAGGCCTCGGCCACCGATTCCTCAGACATATCGAACGCAACCCCGTCCTCCTCTTCCTCATACCCGCCGACAGCAAGGACCATCGCCAGGAATTCGACATCCTCCTCGGCGAACTCGAACGCTACGACGATTCCCTCCTCGACAAGAAATTCCTCATCGCCGTCAGCAAGTCCGACATGCTCGACGAAGAACTCCGACAGGCCATCGCCAACGAACTCCCCCCAGACATCCCCCATGTCTTCATCTCCGCCCTCGACGGACAGGGACTGCAACGCCTCAAAGACCTCCTCTGGACCACCCTCAACGCCTGATACCCCGCTCCGGAATTCTGTACCTTCACTGCAGGCCGGCAACCTTGGCATCGGCCGACAGGGAATGAAAACAGGTACCGCCCTCCGCAAAGCCCTCAAGAACCTCGGACTCGTCCTCAAGCTCCTCTGGGTGTTCTTCCCCGGCGTCCTCCTGCTGGGCGTGGCCGCCACCCTCACCTCCGGCCTGCTGCATGGACAGGACGCCATCGTCGTCGCCCTCGAATCCCGATGGAGGGGATTCTTCATCATCACCGGTCTCGTCTTCTGGGCCACCGTCACCTGGTACTCCTCACGCCTCATCGCCTACAACAAGGACGAGATCTTCCTCCGCTTCCCAAAAGGCCTGTATCACGCCCCACGCCTCCTCGGCTACGCCTGCCTCGCCGTCGTCCTCCACGCCTTCCTCGTCCTGCCCGGCCATGCCATCGGCCAGTGGCCGGCCCTCGGCCTCCTCCTCCTCGACATCAGCCTCTATTTCCTCCTCCACCATCGCTTCGAACAGATGCGCGACGGATGGACGGAAGACCGACTGCGCCGCTTCCGACGCCGCTCCTGGCTGGCCTTCGCCCTCGCCGCACTCACGGCTGGCGGCCTCAACGAACCCGTCGCCTACGTCCTCTCCATACCCGTCCTCCAGGCCTGCGGCCTCTTCAACATCGTCGTCCGACGCCGCCTCCACTCAGGCCCCGTACCCGACACCCCGGCCGGATCCGGCGACCACCCGACAGGCCGCACCCGGCAGGCCCTCCAATGGGTGCTCACCGACCAGCACACCGCCGGACCCCGCACCCGCAACGCAGAGACCCTCGAAGGCGAACTCGCCATCTTCCGCTGGTTCAACGCCATCTCCATCCTCTCCGTCTGGATATACCTCGCCGCCATCTTCCTGCTCCCCGCCGCCCGACTCATCAGCCCCCTGCCCATCGTACTGCTGGCCCTCGGCGTACTCATCGGCTTCGCCAACATCCTCACCGTACTCTCCATCAAATTCGAAACCAACCTCCACTTCGTCTTCGTCGCCCTCGTATTCCTCGTCGGCCTGTTCACCGAACCGCATGACGTCCGTACCACCATACCCTCCGAACCCTCCGCCGGAAACCTCTACCATGCCCGACCGGGACTGCGCGAATACTTCCTCCAATGGACCCAGGCGCGCAGGTCCGAACTCGATGACAGCTCCGTACAGACCTACCCCCTCGTCATCGCCATCGCCGACGGCGGCGCCTCCCGCTCCGGCTACTGGACGGCCGGCGTCCTCGCCCGATTAGAGGACGAATCGCAGGGCCGCTTCTCCAAACACCTCTTCGCCCTCTCCGGCGCCAGCGGCGGCAGCGTCGGCAATGCGGCCTTCTTCGCATCCCTGCAGGCCGACACCGCCGAACAGCGGCACAGCTCCCACCTCGACCGCTGCCGTACCTACCTGTCGAACGACTTCCTCAGCTTCACCCTCGCCCGACTCCTCGGTCCAGACCTCTTCAAGCCCATCTTCCCCTTCGACGCCGTCTACGACCGCGCCGCCGCCCTCGAACGATCCCTCGAATCCGTACCCGAAGGCCGATACCTCGCCAGGTCCATGGCCCAACCCTTCTCCGACCACTGCCACCCGTGGCGAAAGACAGGGCCCGCTCTCCTCATCAACACCACCCGCATGCAGGACGGCAGGCCCGGTGCCGTCAGCACCCTCCGACTCGATAGCCAGATCTTCGGAACCCGGATCGATGTACTCGCCTCCCTCCGACCCTGGGAAGACCTCAGACTCAGCTCCGCCGTCGTCCTCGGCGCCCGCTTCCCCTATATCAGCCCGGCCGGCCGCATCCATGCCAACTACTTCGTCGATGGCGGTTACTTCGACAACTCGGGCGCAGGCGTCGCCCACGAAATCCTCATCGCCCTCCACCAGATCATCTCCGAAAGCCTCCGCACCAACCCAAACCACCCCCTCCGGAAACTCCGCTTCCACGTCCTTCACACCCGGAACGCCACCCTCGATGAAAAAACCGTCGGAAAGGTCCACCCCCTGGTCAACGACCTCGCCGCCCCCGTCAAGACCCTGCTCGGCGCCTACAGCACCCAGACAGACGTCAACAACCAGCGACTGGTCAGATACCTCCGGGCGATCCCCGACAGCAATGGCCTCTACTGGAACATCGACCTGTACCGGAGCGGCGAAGAAGAACGCTTCCCCTTGAACTGGGTCATTTCCGAGACCAGCCGCCGCCGCATGGACGAACGCCTGCACAACCACCCCGCCATCGATGCGTTCAAGGCCGCGCTGGATACTCGAAGTCCCGGAAATACGCCCGGGCGATGACATGCACCTGGGCGCCATTCCTCGAAAGACAGGAAGCAGGAATACGCACCCGGCCGGTGAAATGCCATTTGCACGCTCACGCCGTCTCACAGCCAGCCGACTCCTCAATGAGGTCGATCTCCAACTGCTCCACCCTCCTCCAGACATACGTGTTCACGTACAACCGACGGTAGGCCTGCATCTTCAAGCACTCCGTGATCAATACGTGCTCCCACAAGGCCCCCTTGTCACCCGAAAACCTCCCCCATTACAAGGTGTTCAGAACTACCCCCGGTTCTCAGGATATGCCGGGATTCTCAGAACCATAGCCGGTTCTCAAAACCGGGTCAGGTTCTCAGAACTACCCCCGGTTCTCAGGACTTGGGGTGAAAACGGGAGGGGCCATCCCCCTTTTCGGAGGGGTCGAAAGAGGGTTGCCGGGAAAGATGTCAACCGGGTCAGGCGAGCCGGACGGCAGTGCCCGAGGCGCTCACCATGAGCATGCTGCCGCCACCGCCGATGGTCTCGAAGTCGAGGTCGATGCCCAGGATGGCGTCGGCACCCATGGCCCGCGCCTTCTGCTCCAACTCGCGCATCGCGCCCTCCTTCGCCTCCTCCATCACCCGCTCATAGGTGCCGCTGCGCCCGCCGAAGACGTCGCGCAGTCCGCCCAAAATATCCTTGAAGATGTTGGCACCGATGATCACCTCGGAACTGATCACGCCGAGATAGGTGCTGACGGTCCTGCCTTCGATGCTGTTGGTGGTCGTGACGATCATGACGTATCTGTTTTTTGAATGGTCCGGTGGCTGTCGCCCAAGACGAAAATACATTCCGTTTCCCGGAATAAAAGTAGGTTTGAAGCCCAAAAAGGTTGCACCATGAAGAAGATTCTGCTCTCACTATCCCTTGCCCTGTCCAGCCTGCTGGCCGCGGCCGACGAAGGCATGTGGCTGCCCATGCTCCTCGGACAGCAGGTGTACGACGATATGGTCAAACGCGGACTGAAACTCACCAAAGACCAGCTCTACCACGTCAACAAACCCTCCATCAAGGACGCCATCGTCATCTTCGGCGGCGGCTGCACCGGCGAGATCGTCAGTGCACAGGGACTCCTCTTCACCAACCACCACTGCGGCTACGGCGCCATCGCCGGCGCCAGCTCCGTCCAGAACAACTACCTGCGCGACGGCTTCTACGCCAAAACCCGCGCCGACGAGATCCCCTCCGCCGGCCTCAGCGTCCAGTTCCTGCTCCGCATCGAAGACGTCACCGCCCGCATCGACAGCGCCGCCAAAGACCTCGCCGGCACCGAACGCGCCAGAAAGATAGCCGACGTGTCCTCAGCCATCACCAAGGCCCTCTCCGACCCCGCCAACGGCATCGAAGCGCGCATCAGCCCCCTCTTCAAAGGCAACCAGTTCCTCGCCTTCGTCTACCAGCGCTATCGCGACGTCCGACTCGTGGGCACCCCGCCAGAAAGCATCGGCAAATACGGCGGCGATACCGACAACTGGGAATGGCCCCGCCATACCGGCGACTTCTCCGTCTTCCGCGTCTATATGGGCAAGGACGGCAAACCCGCCGACTACGACCCCGCCAACATCCCCCTCAAACCCAAACACTTCCTCCCCGTCTCCATAAAAGGCCTCAAGGACGGCGACTACGCCATGACCTACGGCTACCCCGGCTCCACCAACCGCTACGAAACCTCCTTCGGCGTCAAACTCAAGACCGACATCGAAAACCCCTCCACCGTCGAACTGCGCGACATGCGCCTCAAACACATGTTCGAACAGATGCGCAAAGACCCCGCCGTCAAACTCAAACTCGCATCCGACTACGCCGGCATCGCCAACTACTGGAAATTCTTCGACGGCGAATCCAAACAACTCCTCAAATACCGCATCCTCGAGAAAAAACAGACCGAAGAGACCGCCTTCATCCAATGGGCCAAGGGGAAACCCGACTACGAAAACATCTTCAACGACTGGCAAAAGGCCTACGCCGCCTGGACACCCTACGCCAAACACCGCATCTACCTCAACGAAGGCATCCTCGGCTCCCCGCTCCTCGCCTTCGCCTCCTCCCTCATGGCCCTCGAGGCCGACATGGTCCGCAAAGGCATCGACCACCCCGACGTCAAAAAAGGCCTCGCCGCCGCCGACAGGTCGCGCAAGGAATTCCTCGCCGAAGCCGACATGCCCTCCGACCGCAGGATCATCGCCGACGCCATCCGCATGTTCCGCACACAGATCGACAGAAACCAACACCCCGCCGGCTTCTACGAAGACATCCGCAACCGCTTCGGAAAACTCGATGAAGACGCCACCTACGCCAAATACGCCGACTTCGTCCTCGGCACCTCCATCCTCACCGACGACGGCCGCTGGAAGGCCTTCCTCGACGCCCCCGACGCCGTCAAACTCCAGTCCGACGCCGCCTTCGCCGCCGCCAGCACCTTCATCAAGAACTACTCCGGAAAATACGGCCAGGACAGGCAGTCCTTCCTCACCGCCGATGCCGAACTCGGCCGCCTCTACCTCAAAGGCATCCGCGAGATGAACCCCGGCAAGAAAATGTACCCCGACGCCACCTTCACCATGCGCGTCAGCTTCGGACAGGTCAAAAGCTACCAACCCCGCGACGCCGTCCGCTACGACTACCTCTGCACCATGAAGGGCGTCCTCGAAAAATACAAACCCGGCGACTACGAATTCGACCTGCCCGCCAACCTCCTCGAAAAGGCCGCCAAGAAAGACTTCGGCCCCTACGTCGACAAGGCCCGCAACGACCTCATCGTCAGCTTCATCACCACCAACGACATCACCGGCGGCAACTCGGGCTCCCCCGTCATCAACGCCAACGGCGAACTCGTCGGCCTCGCCTTCGACGGCAACTACGAAGCCCTCAGCCACAAGATCGCATTCGACAAAGACCTCAACCGCACCATCTGCGTCGACGTCCGTTACGTCCTCTGGTGCATCGACAAACTCGGCGGGGCACCTCACCTCGTACAGGAACTGAAACTCGCCCGCTGACGGGCGACACGACCGACCCAAGCCCCAGACCCCGTCCCCCAAGCCCGGAGGACGGGGTCTGCCTTGCTATGGCAACGTCCAACTCGTACGGCCGTCCTTCTCATCCTTCAGCTGGATGCCGATCGTCTGCAGCTGCTGACGGATACGGTCGGACGTGACGAAATCCTTCCGCGCGCGCGCCTCCTTCCGGATATCGGCCAGCAGGGCCAGCACCTGGTCGAGCCGGCTGCTGTCGGCCGCCTTCTCCTCCCGAAGGCCGAAGATGTCCACCAGATAACTCCGGAACCTCGCGCGCATCAGGGCCAGCGTGGACACCGACAGGGCGCCCATCGCCAGATGGCCGTCCTTCAACGAATTGATCACCGGCACCAACTCGAAAAGATTCGCCATCACCCGGGCCGTATTCAGGTCGTCCGCCATGAACCCGTCGAGCTCCGAGAGCAGGCCGACACACCGCGCCTCCAGCCCGGCATCCACCGACGACCCGTCACCGCCGATGCCCTCCGGCATCGCCTCCAGGTGCGTGAAGGCGTCCCATAGCCGGCGCAGGCCCCGCTCGGCCGCCTGCAACGCCTCGTTGCCGAAGTCGAGCGTACTGCGGTAATGCGTCTGCAGGATGAAGAAACGCACCGTCATCGGCGAATAGGCCTGCTCCAGGATCGGATGACCCCCCGAGAAAAGCTCGCTCAACCGGATGACGTTGTTGTAACTCTTCCCCATCTTCCGGCCGTTGATGGTGATCATGTTGTTGTGCAGCCAGTACAGCGCCGGGATGCGGTGATGGCAGACGGCACTCTGCGCGATCTCGCACTCGTGGTGCGGGAACTGCAGGTCCATCCCCCCGCCGTGGATGTCGAACTGCTCCCCCAGATACTTCGAACTCATCGCCGAACACTCGATGTGCCAACCGGGGAAACCCATGCCCCAGGGACTCCTCCACTGCATGATATGCCCCGGAGGAGCGTTCTTCCACAAGGCGAAGTCGGCCTTGCTCCGCTTCTCGTCCTGCGACTCCAACGCACGCGTCGTCTCCAACTGCTCCTCCAGGTCGCGGCCGCTCAGGATGCCGTAAGGCATGCCCCGCCCGGAAAAGTCGCGGTGATACTTGCCGACGTCGAAATACACCGACCCGTTCACCGCATAGGCATAGCCGTCGGCAAGGATGCGCTCGATCATCCCGATCTGCTCGACGATATGGCCCGTGGCCGTCGGCTCGATGGAAGGCTCCAGGTTGTTGAACGCCCGCATCGCCCAATGGAACAGGTTGGTATACTTCTGCACCAGCTCCATCGGCTCCAGCTTCTCAAGGACGGCCTTCTTCGAGACCTTGTCCTCCGCCTCACGCCCCTCCTCCTCGAAATGCCCCGCATCAGTGATGTTCCGCACATACCGCACCCGGTAGCCCAGGTGACGCAGGTAACGGTAGAGCACGTCGAAGGTGATGAAGGGCCGCGCATGGCCCAGGTGGCTCTCGCCGCTGACCGTGGGGCCGCAGACGTACAGGCCGACATGGCCCGGTACGATGGGTTCGAAGACCTCCTTGCTGCGCGTGAGCGAGTTGTACAGGGATAACGGTGCCATGAGGGGGTGTTGCGCCGGAACGACCGGCGAAATTATTCGTTTTCGGGGATACGCAGGTCGGCCACGACCGCGCAATGGTCCGACAGCCGCGGCCGACCACGGGTCACCTGCACCGTCTCGATGGACGCGTCCGTCAGGATGTGATCGATCCGGAGGGTCGGCAACAGGCCCATCCAGCGCGACTGCGGACTGATGTAGGTCCTGCCGAAGCCAGAACCCCGCTCCGCAAAGGCATCCCTTCCGCCACCCAGCATCGTCCGGTAGGCGTAGGAACCCGGCACGTTGTTCAGGTCGGCGCAAAGGATCGCCGGATGCCGGCTGCTGTCGAGGATGCCCCGCAGCCAGCGCGACTGCTCCCCGTGGTCCACGAAGGTCCGACGCAGCTTCCGGTACATCAGCAGCAAACCCCGCGCACCCCCCTGCGAATCCTCCTCCATCCGACCCAGCATGCGATAGTCGCGCGGCAGGAAACGGTACGACTGCAGGTGCATCACATGCACCCGCACCGTGTCGCCCTGCCAGAGGATGTCGGCCCAAAGGGTATGCTCGTTGTCCCAGAAACGGTCCGTCGGATAACGCACCTGGCCGGCCCGAAGGATCCGGTGCCGCGAAAAGATCGCCGTTCCGTTCAACACCGGGCCCTTGAAAAGATCATCCCCCGGAAAGAAATGATACCGGTAGCCCAGCGTCCGCCGGAGCTGCTCCACCGGGTCATGACCGGCCGCCTTGGCCGCATCCGTGAACTCCTGGAAACAGACCACATCCGGTTGGAACCGCGCCACCTCGTCGAAGATGAACCCATGTCTGATCACCTCGCCATCCGCCAAAAAGTCCTTCTCGAAGGGCGTGAAGGACCTCAGGTTCCAGGTCATCACCCGCAGGCTGCCGGCAGGCTTCTCCGCCGAGAACGACGCACCGGGCCGCAACGGGATGACCTGCCGAAGGGTCTCCAGGGTCGACAGGAAAAGGATCAGCGTCGGAAGCGCCCCCCAGGGACGGACGATCAGCCACAACAGGCCATGCACCAACAGGATGACCGCCAGATACGGCAGCAGCAGCGACAGGAAGCCCGCATGGCGCCACTCCGATGGATCCATCCTCGGCAGCCAGCAGGCACACACATACGCCAGCCCGACAGCCGAATTCGATAGCACCAGGAACGATACCGATATCCTGCGCAATACCCTGAACATGGTGTCTCCTATAGGTCCTCCTCGCTCGCTCGCTTCAACAGGTCCTTCTCCTCGTCGGTGAGCCGGTGGTAACCCCGCTGGCTGATCTTGTCCAGGATCTCGTCGACACGCTGCTGCGTCACATTCGTCTTCCGGATGTAGGGCTCCTGACCCCGGGTGTTGTAGAAGACCTCCTGCCGACGGGCCCGGCGCGGACGGACCGTCCGACGGCCAGGCTGGAACCATTGCGTGACCCGGTCGTACATCCTGTTCATCCAGGCCGAGGCGTCGACGCCACGCTGCAGCCCACGGGCAAACAGGAAACCGGTCAGGGCCGCGGTCAGATGCACATAGAACAAGGTCCCTGCACCCGAGATCCCGGCAATGTCGATCAACGCAAAGACCAGCATCAACACCCAGAGGGGCAGACCGCCGCCGATCATGGGGAAGATGCGGTACTTCGGTGAGATGACCGTGGCGGCCACCGCTACAGACAACACCGCCGGCGTAGCCCCCATCAGCACGGCCTGGGGCCGTAACGGCTGCATCGATGGGATCAGGTTCATGGTCGCCAGAAAGGTCAGGGCCCCCACCAGACCGCCATACAGGTAGACGGGCACCAGCAACCGCTCCCCCGCCAGGTCCTGCAGGATGTAGCCGAAGACCCACAGCCACATCAGATTGCCCAACAGCATCATCAGCTGCATGTGCGTGAAGAACGAGGTCAGCAGCGACCAAGGCCTCGTGAGGAAGGCCGACGGATCCGCCGGCAACGTGAACCAGGCCAGGATGTCGGTGTAGAAAGAGGCCTCCGGAAGACGTGACAGCCCGTAGATCGTCTTCATGAAATGCATCAGGATGAAGACCAGCACGTTGACGATGACCAGCATCATCAATGCGCTGTTGCTGCCCCATACGGGCACCCGACGCTGTACCGGATGATCCCTATATCCCATGCATCGTTCCCTCCCGTGCAAAATTAGCGATAATCGACACTGCCGACATTCAATAGAACGTGCGGCGACTCCGCCGGTTCGATATCAACACCAGCAGGATGCCGATGGCCGCACCGCCAAGATGGGCGAAATGCGCCACGCCACCGCGACTGCTCGACACCCCGCCGATCAGGTCGAAGACCACCAGGCCCACCAATGCCCATTTCGCCTTCACCGGAAACGGGATCGGCAGGATGAACAACTGGCTGTTGGGAAAGGTATAGGCGAAGGCGGCGAAAATGCCCATCACCGCACCCGACGCGCCCATCGTAGGCATGTTCAGCACCCCATAGAACATCGTCGGGTCGATCACCCCCTCGTTCAACAACGAACGGGCCGACTCCACGTCGTACCAGAGCGCCCCCATGTGCACCAATGCGGCGCCAATGCCGCAGAGCAGGTAGAAGGTCAGGAACCGGTTGGGACCCCACAGGTTCTCCAACGTACTCCCGAACATCCACAACGCGAACATGTTGAACAGGATGTGGAAGAAGTTCTCCGGAGCATGCAGGAACATGTAGGTCAGCACCTGCCAGGGCCGGAAGAGGGGTGAATCGACATAAAAGAGGGCGAAGACATCGTCGACCGGGAACAGCCCCCTGCCGATGGTGATCTGCGAGAGCCACACGATCCCGTTGATGATGATCAGGTTCTTCACGATCACAGGCAGGCTGTTGTAGCCACCGGGCCTGAATTCAGTTCGCATGGCTTTCCGGTTCTCCATCCAAAAGTAACGCTTCCCGCGGTGCGCCGACGGGGAAATCCCGAAGCGTCAGCCGCACCACATTCTCGATGTGATGGGTGTGCGGGAACATGTCCACCGGCCGTACCGCCGTCACCCGGTAGGCCGCGTCCAGCAGCTGCAGATCCCTCGCCTGCGTCGCCGGGTTGCAACTCACATACACCACCGTCGGCGCACGGACCGACAGGATCGTCTCCACCAGCCGTGCATGCATGCCCGCCCTCGGCGGGTCCGTCACGATCACGTCGGGCCGGCCATGGCGGGCGACAAAGTCCTCCGTGCAGACATCCTCGGCAGCACCCACGTGGAAGTCCGCATGCCGGATGCCGTTCAGCCGGGCGTTCTCCTCGGCGTCCGCCACGGCCGCCCCCACGACCTCCACCCCCACCACCCGACGCGCACCGGCATGCAGGAACAGACCGATGCTGCCGGTCCCGCAGTACAGGTCGTACACCATCTCCCCACCCGTCAGCCCGGCAAAATCACGCACCACACCGTACAAACGCTCGGCCTGGTCCGTATTCGTCTGGAAGAACGACTTCGGCCCGATCCGGAAACGAAGCCCGCCCAACACCTCGGTCAGATGCGTCTCCCCGGCGATCAACACCGGCTCCAGGTCGTTCAGGCTGTCATTCCGCTTCGGATTCACGGTATGATACAAGGACACCGCCTCCGGAAAGGCCACCCGGAAGTCGGACAACATCCGACCCGCCGCATCGTCGCCTCCGGGGCCCGTCACCAGGTTCACCATCCACACCCCGGCCCGCGTGCTCCGCAACACCAGGTTGCGCAGAAACCCCTCCTGGGCCCGGATATCGTAGAAGGAAAGACCCGCCCGCAACGCATAGGACCGGAACCACTCGCGGATGGCATTCGAAGGCTCCGCCTGCAAATGGCACTCCCCGATGTCCAACACCTTGTCGAACTGCCGGGGGGCATGGTAGCCCAACGCCGGCCTGTCCTTCTTCACACGCAACACCTCCGCATCGGCAGCCCCCTCCATCTCCGCCCGTGTCAGGTACCGACGGTTGCTGAAGGTGAACTCCAGCTTGTTCCGATACGCCGTCGTCCGCTCAGCCCCCAGGATCGGCAACAGGTCCGGAAAGTCAACCTTCCCGATCCGTCGCAACTGCTCCACCACCTCCCGCTGCTTCCAGGCCAGCTGCAACCCATATGGCAGCATCTGCCACTGACAGCCGCCACAAACCCCGAAATGCCCGCAGAAAGGCTCCACCCGGTCGGCAGAATACCGATGATGCCGGATGGCACGACCCTCCGACCAGTCCGCCCGACTCCGCGTCAACAACACATCCACCACATCCCCAGGCACCGCACCCTCCACAAACACCACCTTCCCCCCAACCCTCGCCAACGACCGGCCCCCAGCCGCATAGTCGGTCAACACCACCGCCTCCAATACCCGGTTCGGCTTCCTCCGCATCCGACAAAACTAATCCAAACACCCGGCGGAATGCCATCGTTTCCTTAAAATCAACCCGGCAAACGTCCTGCGGCACGGCATTTGCAACGGTCCCGAACGGCAAACCGCAACACCGGACCCCACAACGCTACCCAAAAAACACCCTATCGAATGCCACCGACACCCCACACGACCAACAGCAGGCGCCCCAAATCGCTCGGCTGGAAGACCCTCCTCACCACCCTCTCCGCCATCACCGCCTGCACCATCCTCCTCGTACCCGGCGAACACAGCTCGGCGCACACCCATCGCCCCACAGACATCGACAGAACCCCCACCCCCACCGAACGCCTCGCCGAAGACATCTACCGCAACTGCAAGCTCGACGCCAAAGGCCTCGACCGCTGCGTCCTCGACCTGGGCCTGCGCGGCTTCGACAGGCTCGCCGCCGCCGGAAAGGTGTCGGCAGACTCCATCCTCACCATCGTCGACTTCTCCAAACACTCCCTCGACCGCCGGATGTACATCATCGACCTCCGCCGACAGACCCTGCTCTTCCAAACCGTCGTCGCCCACGGCCGCAACAGCGGAAAAGCCTACGCCAACCAATTCTCCAACCAACCCAGATCCCTCCAAAGCAGCCTCGGATTCTACATCACCCGCAACACCTACCAGGGCGGCAACGGCTACTCCCTCCTCCTCGACGGCTGCGAAAAAGGCTTCAACGACAACGCCCGGAACCGCGCCATCGTCCTCCACGGTGCCGACTACGCCGAAGAAACCCTCGGCAACACCATCCGCGGCTACCTCGGCCGCAGCTTCGGCTGCCCGGCCGTACCCATGTCCGTCCACAAAGACATCATCGACAACATCAAACTCGGGAACCCCCTCTTCATCTACTACCCCGACGCCGACTACCTCCGACGCTCACCCCTCCTCAACGGCTGAACCAGCCCCCACCCCCTGATCCCAGCCCTCACGACAACTGCGCCCACAACTGCGGCACCAGACCCGTCATCAACCCCGCCACCATCTCCCGCGCATCATGCGCCCCCAACAACATGCGCGAGGTGCATACGACCCCCGTCAGGAGAATGGCAGCGACCACGCCGCCACCATCCGACGCATGGCCCAGGAAGACCATCGACAGCAACAATCCCGTCAGCCCGCCCATGCCCATGGCATGCATGCTGACCTTCAAAAAGTTGTTGATCACCAGGGCCAGGCTGGTCGACAGGAACATCCCCAGGCACATGGCCGTCAACACCCCGGGCGTGTCAGGCTGGTTACGGAAGACATGCCAGGTCCAGAACTGGAAGGTGATGACGGCGATGTACGGGATGATCCGCTCCCGGGCAGCGTCCATCCGGACCGACCGGGTGAAGCCCAACCCCCGCAACAAACCCACGATCAGCAAGGGGAACAACAGATTGTTGTTGGTGAACGTGATGAACTTGTACAGCCTGGACCGCTCCCCCACCCCAAGAAAAAGGTCGCCCTCCCCGTAAGTGACCACATACATCATCCACACACCTACGAAGACCGGATGGCAGACGACAGACACCACCCGCGCCGAAAAAAGCTGCCAGGCCGGCATCACCGGCGTCGTGTCCGTCGTCATATCCCCTTCCTTAACCGCGCCACCGGAATGTTCTGCTGCTCGCGGTACTTGGCCACCGTCCGCCGGGCAATGTTATAACCCTTTTCCTGTAACATCTCCGTCAGGCTCTCGTCGCTCAACGGACGCTTCTTGTCCTCAGCCTCCACCAGGTCCGTCAGGATCCGCTTCACCTCGCGGGTCGACACCTCCTCGCCGCTGTCCGTACTCAGCGACTCGCTGAAGAAATACTTCAACCGGTACGTGCCGAACTCGGTCTGCACGAACTTGCTGTTGGCCACCCGCGAGACGGTCGAGATGTCGAGACCCGTCGTCTGCGAGATATCCTTCAGGATCATCGGCCGTAGATCCGTCTCGTCACCCGTCAGGAAGAACTCCTGCTGGTGGGCTACGATGGCCTCCATCGTCATCGACAGCGTCTGCTGCCGCTGGCGAATGGCATCGATGAACCACTTCGCCGCGTCGATCTTCTGCTTGATGAACATCACCGCCTCCCGCTGCCGCTTGTCCTTCTTGGCACCCTTGTCGTAGTCGCGCAGCATCTCCCGGAAACCCTCGCTCACCCGCAGGTCGGGCGCATTCTGCGCATTCAGCGTCACCTCGGGCTTGCCCGATTGGTTATACACGAAGAAGTCGGGGATCATGTACGTGCCCTCCTGGCCTGCACCCACGTTGCCTCCAGGCTTCGGATTCAACTTCAACACCTGCCCGACGGCCTCCTTCATCTCCGCCTCCGTCAGGCCCATCGACCGCTGGATGCGCTCGTAATGCTTTTTCGTGAACTCCTCGAAGTGGCGGTCCAGGATACCCAGGGCATCGGTGACCGAACGGTCGCTCCGCTCCGTCAGACGCCGCCGCAACTGCAACAGCAGGCACTCCCGCAGGTTGCGGGCCGCAATGCCGGGCGGGTCGAAACCCTGGATCGTCCGGATGACATCCTCCACCTCCTCCAACGTCACCTCCAGGTTCTGCCGAAAGGCAAGGTCGTCCACGATCGACTCGGTCTCCCGACGCAGATACCCGTCGTCGTCGATGCTGCCCACCACCTGCTCCGCGATCCGCCGCAGACGGTCGTCCAGGTCCAACATCCCCAACTGCTCCAAAAGCGACTCATGGAACGACGACTCCACCCGCACCGGCAGACTCCGACCCTCCTCCATCTCCGGATAGTTGTCGTCCCGCAACCGGTAGTCGCCCTCCTCGTCCGGATCCTGCACATACTCGCTGATGTCGATGTCCCCATACTCCTCCTCGCTGCCGTCAGGCTCCGACACCTCCTCGGACACCGACTCCCCCAGGTCCGACACCTCCTCCGCTCCCCGCTCCTCATGCCCCTCCTCCGCCACCTCCAACGCCGGATTCTCCTGCAACTCCTCCTTGATCCGGTCCTCCAGACTGGACGTAGGCACCTGCAACAGCTTCATCAGCTGTATCTGCTGCGGGGATAACTTCTGCTGCAGACGCTGCTGCAGACGCTGTTGAAGCGCCATGGGCTCTCGGGGTCGGAAAAATGGTTATAAAACGCGCGACATCAAAAACCAGGCCTAAATTACAAACAAAACCGGGCAGATGCCAAAATACCGGATTCACCTCTTGGCCATCGGACTGTCCCTCGCGCTGCCAGCCGCCGCACAACGGCAACACCTGCGCCTCGACCCCCTGCCCGGGACCCTCCGCCCCTCGCCCGCAAAGGCCGACAGCGCAAGGCCGACCCCCTTCCGACTGACGGCCCCGCTCCTCGAACCCGACCTCACCGCCCGGAACCTCGGCTTCTTCTGCCGGCAGGAATGGAAACTGGAGAAGACCGTCCGCATACCCCTCCGATTCCGGCTGGGGAACCTCGAATACGTCGACCGCCTCGAGGGCAAACGCCGCTGACGACCGGTCACGGACCCACCCGCTCCCAGGCACCCGCCCCCTTGCGCACAAAGACCAGCGTGGCAGCCCCGGGCCCCTCCACGGCACTCTCGCGGTTGGCGGCATCCACGTACGTGACATGCAGCCGCAGATAGTCGGCCGACGCCGGACAGTCGATCTCGAACGACACCTCCGGCGAGAAAGGCTGCGTGGCCACCAGCATCGCCTCCGAAAAGGGCGAACGGGCGTCATAGCAGGCGTAGACCGCGATCTGGCGGAGCCCGTCGACCCCAGAACCCGCCGGCGTCTGGATACGGAAACGTACCCGCTCCCCGGCAGCTCCCGAAGCCGCCACGATGCGCGGCGACGCCGGAACCGGTCCCGCCAAGCCCGCAACCGGTGGGATCAACGCGGGAAACCGGTAGAACCGACGCAACGTGTCGTTCCAACCCAGCGGATTGCGGAAAAAACTCTTGCTGCTGAAATAGACGGCCCCATGGATGTTCGGCTTGCTGCGGATGGCCGCCAACTGACGCGAGATCAGCGTACGGTCGCGCCAGGCCGCATTGCTGCCCGCCCGGTAGAAGCCCAGCCCGATGTAACAGGGCTTGCCGAAGGAATTGCGGCTCCACCAGTCCAGCAAAGGCTCGAAAGGGGCGTTCTGATGCTCGAACTCCCAATACAACTGCGGCACGACATAGTCGATCCAGTCCTTCTCCAGCCAAAGCCGGATATCCGCATACAGGTCGTCGTAGTTCGTCTGCCCCGCCCGGGTGTCGCTGCCCCTCGGGTCCTTGTCGCGGTTCCGCCAGACCCCGAAGGGCGATATCCCGAACCGGCAGTCCGGACGCTCCCGCCGGATGGCACGCTGCAGACTCACGATGATCGAGTCGACATTGCTCCGCCGCCAGTCGTCCACCGGCCGGCCATGGCCATAACGCCGGTACGTCGCCGTATCGGGGAACGGCCGACCCGGAAGGCGGTACGGATAGAAATAATCGTCGAAATGGATGGCGTCCACCGGATAGCGCCGGACAATGTCGGCCACCACCTTCGTCACAAAAGCCTGGGCCTCCGGATGGCCGGGATCGAAATAGCGCTTGTCGCCATAGTCCAGAAACCATTCTGGCCGCTCCCGCGTGATATGCTTCGGCGCCACGGACGACCTCGCCAGGTTGAAGACGGCCCGGTACGGATTCAGCCAGGCATGGAACTCCATCCCTCGCCGGTGCGTCTCCTCCACCATGAAGGCCAACGGGTCGTAATAAGGCTCCGGCGCCCGACCCTGCTCACCCGTCAGCCACTCGCTCCAAGGCTCGTAAGGAGAAGGATAGAAGGCGTCCGCCGCCGGACGCACCTGCATGATCACGGCATTCATCCCGTTGGACCGGTGCATGTCCAGCAGACGGATGAACTCGGCCCGCTGCGAATCGGCCGGAAGGCCCTTCCGCGACGGCCAGTCGATGTTGTCCACCGTCGCGATCCAGGCCCCGCGGAACTCATAACGCGGCGAGGCCGACTGGCCCGCCACCTCCGCCGGACAACACAAGGCAAGGGTCGTACAGACCGTCAGGGAACGGAGAAGAGGATATCGCATGCAGCAAAAATACATCCTCCACCGCTGGCCTCAACGACCACCCAGCCCCCGGAACGAGTGGTTCACGAACTCGAAGGTGTAGATGCGCACCAGCAGGACCAGATAGCCGAACAACAACGGCCCGAAGATGAACCCCATGAACCCGAACAGGCTCAGTCCCACAATGACGCCGAAGACCGTCACCAGCGGATGCACGTCGCCGATCCGCTTCATCAGGCGGATCCGCGCCAGATAGTCCACATTGCCCGTCACCAGCAGGCTGTACACCAACAGCCCCGTCCCCTGGCCGTCCAGGCCCTGGCTGTACAGGTAGATCACCAACGGCACCCATACCACCATCGTGCCCACGATCGGGAAGAAGGCGAAGACACCCGTCAGAAAACCCCACATGCCCCACTCCCGCAAGCCGAAGATCACATAGCCCAGCATCGCCGTCACCCCCTGGATCGCAGAGATCAGCGGGATGCCCACCGCATTCGCCCGCACACTGTGCAAGGTCTCCCGGGCCAGGACGTCGATGCTGCTCCGACTCAACGGCAGATACGACATCAGACGACCCTCCATCGACCTCGACTCCGTGAACATGAAATACAACACGAAGAACATCACCGCGATGTTCGCCAGGATGTTGGCCGTGCTGTTCAGGAAGGTCGGGATGAAATCCCGCACCGACGACTGCAAACCCCGGATGGTCTCCGCGGACACCACCTCGACCCCGACGAACGCACTCACCCGGTCAGAAAGGGCCCGAACCCCCTGCAACAACTCCTCCGAATGACTGAAGACCTTGTAGAGCCGCGGCGTCACCATGTGCACCGCATAGTACAAGGGCAGGCCGATGGCGGCCAGGAACGCCAGCATCAACACCGAAGCCGCCAGCCAGGGCCGCCACCGACGACGCTCCACCAACCCGAAATACGTGTCGCGACCGATGATGTAGAAGGTCACCGCCCCCAGGAAACCCGGCAACAGCACATACAGCTCCCGAACGATCAGATAGCCGATCAGCAGGATGATCCCCAACAGCACCACCTGTCGGATACGGTCGTTGAATGGCTCTGTCATGGCTCCCTTTTATTGGTTGTACCAGGCCTCACCCCCACACCCGCGTGCCCTCGCTGCAGTTGGCACAGATGTCGATGTTCTTACGACCCCCCATCAACCTCGAACGGAACGCCCGGTACTCGGCATTCCGCCATACGTCCCGGAACCGCTCCTGCCGCAGGTCGCCCAGCCGGTGCGTCGCATCCTTGTCGAAACAACATGGCACCACCAACCCGTCCCAGGTGATGACATTGGCGTGCCAGAGCTTCCAGCAGTGGTTGTCCAGACGGTTCTTCGGCGAACGTTTGCCGCCCGCATCCGTCCGGTACCGCGAATACCGCGCCAGCGTCGGGATCAACCCGTTCGGGTCGTTGGCATAGTCGTACACCTGCGCCGTCTTCAGCCAGACATCGTCCACACCCACCTCCCGGCCCAGCCTTCGAACCTCCTCGATCTGATGCTCGTTCGGGCGGACCACCAGGAACTGGAACACCACGAACGGCCTCCGGCTCCCCAATGCCCGCTTCCAACGCACCACCTCCCGCGCACCCGCCAACACCTTCTCCAGCCGCCCACCCACCCGGTACTGCTCGTACACCTCCTGCGTCGTCCCGTCGATCGAGATGATCAGCCGGTCCAACCCGCTCTCCACCGTCCGACGCGCATGCTCCGACGTCAGATAATGCCCGTTCGTCGAGGTCGCCGTATAGATGCCCTTCGCCGAAGCATGCCGCACCATGTCCAGGAATGCCGGATTCAGGTAGGGCTCGCCCTGGAAATAAAAGATCAGATACAACAACTCCCGATGGATGTCGTCGATCGTCCGACGGAAGAAGTCGGCCTCCAACATCCCCGTCGGCCGCGTGAACGACCGCAACCCGCTCGGACATTCCGGACACCGCAGGTTGCACGACGTCGTCGGCTCGAAGGCGATCGATATCGGAAGTCCCCACTGCACCGGCCGACCCGTCAAACGGCTCAACTGATAACTCAGGTACACCTGCACGGCATTCCACAACCGCCTCGGCGTCAGCTTCGACAACAGATTCAGCGTGTCATGCACATGCAACCGCGACATGACCGTAAAATTAAGCCAAACCAACCCGTTTCACCCCCGATTCCGTCATACCACCCGAACTTTGCCACACCCACCCGGCCGACCATGACGCGCACCCACAGAAAACATCGGCGGACATCCAACCGCAAACCCCTGCTGGCCACACTCTTCGCCCTCCTCATCGCCGGCGCCGCCATCGCCATCCTCCTCCTCACCTACACCCGGCCCACCCACCCACCCACCCTATACCCCGACTTCGGCATCCACATGCCCGGGAACCACACCATCTTCGGCATCGACGTCTCCCACTACCAGGATGACATCGCCTGGGATCAGGTCGCCCGCATGCACGAACGCAACGTCAGGATCGGCTTCGCCTTCATCAAGGCCACCGAAGGCACCCGCCTCACAGACCCCCGCTTCCAACGCAACTGGCGACAGGCCGCCGCACACGGCATCCCCAAAGGCGCCTACCACTATTTCATCCCCGACCGCGACCCCGCCACCCAGGCCCGACACTTCATCGCCACCGTCAAACTCCGGAAAGGCGACCTGCCACCCGTACTCGACGTCGAAGAAACAGGCAACATCCCCCGCAACACCCTCCGCACCCGCGTCAGACAGTGGCTCGACATCGTCGAACGTCACTACCGCGTCAAACCCATCCTCTACACCGGCGTCGACTTCTACCACAAGACCCTCGGCAACGCCTTCGACGAATACCCCCTCTGGGCCGCTCACTACCTCAGACGGGAATCACCCCGCATCCGAAGAGCCTGGTCCTTCTGGCAGTTCAGCGACAAGGCCAGCGTCTCCGGCATCCGTCACCGGGTCGACTTCAACGCCTTCCACGGCGACTCGGCCGACTTCCAACGCATCCGACTCCACTGACCCCAATAAGTTTCTCCGAAGATGACAGCACATGGGCTACCTTGCAGGACAAGGCACCCGCCATGGAACCCGACATCAGAGACTTCCTCGTCAACATCCTCAGGACCATCTCCTACCTGCTCCTCTGGGGATTGGTCAACATCCTCGTCGGTCTCCGTTACCGGATGGCCGTCCTCTACGACGGACACGTCGCCGGCACCGCCCTCTTCTACCTCTGGCTCGTCGCCAGCGCCATCCTCCTCTACCGACACATCAAAGGCATGTGGAAGGATACCCTCCGACAGCGCGACATCTCCTGAAAGCCGGACAGACAACTGCCCGGCCCCAAGTCACTGCTTCGTGTCCAGGATCACCGGCACACCCCCCTTCGCCGGCATCACGATCACCTTGGCGTTCTGCGACTGCGCCAGTTCCTTCATCGCCTTGATCTGCTCATACTGCAGCTGCCGCTCCGTCAGGCTCTCGCTGATGATGCGCTGGTAGTCGGAGATGCCCTTCGCCTCCACCCGCTTGCGCTCCGCCTCCTGACGCTCCTTCAACAGCACGAACTGCATCTTCTGCGCATCCTGCTCCGCGTTGATCTTCTGCTCGATCACCGCCTTCACCGATGCCGGCATCGTGATGTTCCGCACCAGCAGGTTCTCCAACAGCAGACCCCGCTTCTTGAAGTCCTGGTCGATCGTCTTGAAGATGCGGTCCTGGAACTCGTCGCGCTTCGTCGAATACAACGCCACCGCCTCGTAGTACACCGAGTTGTCGCGGATCCGCGTCCGCGTGATGGGCCGCACGATCTTGTCCTCGTAATCCGCACCCGTCTCCCGCAACAATCGCGGCGCCTCGCCCGGGATCACCCGGTAGAGGACCGACAGGTCGATCGTCACCTCCAGACCGTCGGATGTCAGCACCCGGATCGCATCGTCGCCCGTCGACATGCCCTCGTCGTGCTGGCCGCTCATCGTATAGTTCAGGGTCCGCACATCCATCTGCCTCACATCCATCAGCGGATTGATCAGATGCAGGCCGCTGGGCAGGATGTCGTCCTGCACCTTCCCGAAGAGCGTCTTCACCCCCACATAGCCCGCGTCGATCTGCTTCACGCTCGACGAGAACAGGCCCAGCCCCATGAAGGCGAAGGCCAGGACCCGCAGGACCGGACGCACGCGGCGCGCCGCCATGTTGTCGCTCGTGGCCAGGGCCATCGCCACGCCCAGGAGGATCACACCGAAGACAAGTAGGAGCATGTTGTTTTTTTTCGATTCAGACGGCCACGGAGCCCCGCAGGTTGCATGACGACATCCCGCGATGCGAAATTCGCCTCAACTGCTGTGGTCCGACACGATCAGCCAACGGCCCGACATGCGGCGGAAGAGGAGCGTATAGTGCCCGCCCACGTCGCCGGCACTCCGTCGCAGCGACCATCGACCCACCACCTGCACATACCGGGGCGACAACCGCTTCACATGAAGGATGTGGAAGGTCAGACGCCCCATCCGAGCCGTGTCGCCGTAGTTCTCGCGATAGCGCCGCAGCGTCGATGCAAAACCGTAGGTGACACCCTGCTTGCCGATGTACATCAGCGAGTCGCTCTCCCAGTAGCCGTTCATGAAACCCTCCAGGTCGCCCCGGTTCCAGGCCCCCGTCTGACGGTCCAGGATCGACAGGATCTCGCGCTCCGCCTTTGACTGGGCAGTCACCGTGAAACATAGCACGGCAGACAGCAGGGTCGCACAGGTCAGTTGACGCAGCATGTGGCGGGGATTCGCAGGCAAGCACCGGCTAGGTGGCCCAGGCCCTGTCACCCTTCCGGTACGGCATGCACCCCTCGTAGCGGCCCGGGATGGCCACATAGCGCAGGGCCTGCGTCGCTCCCGGCTCCGAAGTGAAATACCCGAGCAGGGTGAGCTGCTTCATCAACCCGAAATAGTGGTTCGGGTCCTCCGGCTTTTTAGCCTTGTTGTAGGCCTTCAGCTCTTCGTTGATGGCGGTGAGCAACGCCGTGCGCTGCTCCGGCGTGGCCTCCATGAAGACCTTGCCGTGGGCCTTGGTGCAGGCCTCGTCCAAAGCCTTCATACCCTCCAGGAACACCTGCCGGTCCTTCTCGTCGTAACAGTCGGTCACCATCACCTTCATGAACTCGCCCACACGGGCCGCCTTGGCACCCGGGGTGTCGGTGGCAGGGAGGATGGTCTCCGCCACCTCGTCCAGGAAGGCGATCTGCCCGGGGGTGAAGACGAGCCCGGCAGCCTTGTCAGCCCCAGGCCTGCAGCCCTCGAGGAAGGCCGTGCCGCCCACGATGGTGCCGCCCAGCATCAGGGCCACCCGGTTCAACGCGTCTCTTCTGTTCATGGGATTCCGTTGTCCGGCCAAAATACGAATTTCCACCGAATGACTGCCACCACCCGTCAACGGGTGGGACAACGCACCACGCCCGGGTTCCGCCTCGGCTGGCGGAAGATCAGCGAGAGCTCGAAACTGGAAGGCCGGGACGCCGCCACCGTCTGCTTCGAGAACACGACGTCGTAACTCAACGCCACCTGCAACGCATTCACATTCATCCCGAAGAAGGGATAGAAGGCGTCGCCCGTCCGGTACCACGCCCCGCCCAACACCGCCACATCGTAGTCCGAATCGGCCAGGTCGAACATCAACGCCGAACCCACAACGGCATACCGCTGCGCCGCCTGCTGCTGGAAGAGGGCATGCGTCGTCAACATGAACCGCCCGCCCAGACTCAACTCCAGACTCGAATGGGCCGATATCCGCATCGGCATCCGCTGCTCGTCGTCGGCCAGGAACGACTGCCGCGGCCGGTTCACATGAAAGGCGCCGACACCCAGGTCGAACCTCGCCCGCTCCCCGTCATGCACCAGCAGCAGACCCGTCGACATCGTGAAAAAAGGCTTCAGCGACGATAACGAGGGCTCCCCGTTGGGCAACATCAGATCGAAACCGCCACTGCGGAACTGCTCACCGAAACTCAGGCTCCAGGCATCCAGACGCCGCTGCGACTGCGTGACCGACATCCCGACGACCAGCGTGCGGTAGTCGTCAAGCCGCGCCTGATACGATACGGACCCGCTCAGATACGTGCCCAGGAAATTGCCGTACATCGACTTGTCGCGCATCAACTGCAGCCCGGCACCCCAAAGACCGCCACCCTCCTCCCGCAACCGCCCCAACCGCATGTCGCCGTACATCGAAAAGGTATTGTACACCGTGTTGACATTCCCCCATTGCCGACGCTGGTTGGTCATGAAGCGCCAATCCGCCTGGCCCATCCCCGTCAACGCCGGGTTGACCGTCGCCGGCGCCGTGAAGAACTGCGAATAATGCGGATCCTGGGCCACCGACAGGCCAGGCAGCCACACCAGAACGACAAGGAAAAAAAAGATTCTCGCAGCCATATCACCGGATAAGTACCACCTGCCCCCTCCTGACGATCCGCACACCCTCCTCGGTCACACAGTCGGCCAGCCATACATAGCTGTCCGCCGGCTGGCGGACACCACGGACATGGCCGTCCCATAACTGCAACCGCCCCGTCGTCTCATACACCAACTGTCCCCAACGGTTGAAGACCCTGAAATACCTCACCTCCCGGATACCCACCAGGAAGACCTCCAACAGGTCATTGTGACCATCCCCGTTCGGAGAGAACGCCCTCGGCACATACACCTCCGAGGATGGAAACATCCGCACCAACAGCGAATCCACCGTCACACAACCCGTCACGGTCTCGATACGGACGCGGTAGTCCTGCTCCCGGTCCGAACGGAACACCGGCCTCGCCGTATCCGAACGGCTCAACCCCGTCGAAGGCGTCCACGCATAGGCGGCACCGAAACCGCGCGCCTCCAAGGGCAGGTCACGGTTGGCCACGGCATTCACCGCCGGATACCGCAGCGGACGCCGCGGGACATCGACCGTCAGACCCCGGACGGCCGTCGCATGGTGCGTGGGACATTGGACGGACAACAGACGCATCGTGACACTCACCGGGCCCGGACGCAGATACACATGCGTGGGCGATGACAGGGCCGACACGGCCCCGTCGCCAAGGTCCCACTGCCAGGTCAACGGACCCGCACCCGCCGTGTCAGACGTGTTGATGAACGTCAAGGGCAACCCCACACACCGGTCCGACGCCAGGAAGGCCGGCTTGGGCCTCCTGTTCAGAACAGCCTGCACCGCGCCGGCAATGGGATTGCGACAGCCTTTCACCGACACGCCCACCACCGTGTAACGGCCGGTATCCGTCACGACCAGCTGCGCACCCGTGGCACCCGGCAGGGGGACACCCTCGAACAACCACTGGTACGAATCGGCACCCGTGGCCTGAAGCGTCAGCGCCGAACCCTCGCAGATGACGGGCAACACAGGCTGCGACAGGATGCCCCCAGGCAGGGGATTCACCGTGAGCACCACGTCGTCCCCAGCCTTCCGACAGCCATGGCTGTTCTCCACATCAAGCCGGTACCTCCCCGACTGACGGACGGTCAAGCCCGGCGCCACCGCCCCCGGAACAGGCTGCCCGTCCCATACCCACTGCAGCGAACGGATCGTACCGCTCCCGGCAAGGGATGCCGAGACCAGCTGCAGACTGTCGCCCTGGCAGATCTCCGGAGCCGGTACCGGCAATACCACCACCACCGGCTCCGCATGCACCAACGCCGTCACCATCCCACTGTCGACACATCCCTTGTCGGTCGTCGCCACCAGCCAGACACGGAACGACCCGGCCATGCCATAGGCATGCGTCACCGAAGCACCGGCACCCTGACCGCCATCCCCGAACCGCCAGACCTCAGACAAGGATCCCGACACGACCGTCGAACGGCTGATGAACTGGAAACGGTTGCCCGTCAGACATTGCGGCGCAACGACCTCCGAAACAACCGCCGGAACCGGATGCACGACCACCGGGAACGACACACTCGTCCGCTGACAGATGCCGAGGACCACCCGCAACCGGTACTGACCCGCCCGACTCGCCAGCAAGAAACTGTCCGTGGCCCCCACCAACGGAAGACCATCCAACAACCACTGGTGCTGCCGACCCGGCAACTCCGGCGCCGACCGCAACAGCAGACGCTCACCCGCACAGACCTCACCCGGCCTGTCGGCCGAGATCACCGCCGCAGGCTCCGGCCGTACATCCGCCGCCGTCACCGCCGTATCCGTACAACCCCGGTCAGAAACCGCCCAAACCCGAACCGGATACAAGCCCGGAGACGCATACCCGTGCGCGACCGACGTGCCCGTCCGGACCACCCCGTCGCCCATGTTCCAACCATGCGACACCACCCTTCCCGAAACGATGGTGGAGGAAACCGTCCAACTGAACTGATTGCCACTCAGACACTGGGGCGCCACCGACGCCAACGGAGCAACCGTCGGATTCGGATGCACCGTCACCGGCTGCTCCAGCGTATCACTGCAGCCATTCGACGCCACCACCGACAGCCGCACCGAAAACGTGCCCGACAGGGCATAACTCCGCTCCGCCTGCTGCCCGACCGCAGAACCCCCGTCGCCAAAGGCCCACCGCGTATCGGCGATGGCACCCCCGGACATCGCCGAACGACTGACGACACGCATCAGATTGCCCCGCAGACACTGGGGAGCCGGAATGTCAAAGGCAGCCACCGGATGCGCCAGGACCTCCAAGGTCCGAAGCACACTGTCCACACACCCGTTCGTGGCCTCGGCCCGAAGCTTCACCACGCGCACGCCCGCCATGGCATACACATGTGCCGGCCCGGCCGACAGACTCGAAGCACCATCGCCGAAGTCCCACCGGTACGCCACCATCGTGCCATTCGCCTGCGAAAGGTTGCGGAAACTGAAGCGGTTGCCCCGCAGACACTGGTCCGCATCGTCGACGTCGAAACCCGCCACCGGCACCGGAAGCACCCGTACCACCTTCGTCACACTGTCCCGACAGCCCTCCGGACTCGCCACCGTCAGCCGGACAGCAAAACTGCCCGCCGCCGAATAGGTCCGGGTGACCGACAGGCCCGCCCCCGCCGACCCGTCGCCGAACTGCCAGCTCCGCGCCAACGGCGACCCGAACGCCAACGACGCATCCGTGAAACGAAAGACATTGCCCTTCAGACACTGCAACGTATCGTCCACCCCGAAGTCCGCAATCGGCATCCCGATCACCTTCACCACCCGGTCCGAACTGTCCGCACAACCCTCCGTACTCGTCACCCGCAACCGGACCTCACGCTCACCCATCGTCTGAAACACATGCACAGGGTTCGGCAACGTCGAGACCCGACCATCCGAAAAACGCCAGTGATAGGTGACCGACAGGCCCGGAACCTGCGGCGTCGAAGTGAACGAAAACCTGTTCGACAGCAGGCACTGCTCCGATACATCCACCTGGAAGGTGGCGACAGGACTGGCCTTCACCCGCACCTGCCGCGTCACACTGTCCACACAGCCACCCCCAGAGACGATCAACGTCACATCATAGACCCCCGCAGCCGAAAAACTCCGGATGGGATCCTTCTCCACCGACGTCACCCCGTCCCCGAAACGCCAAAGGTACTGCACGGCACCCTGCTCCACGGTCGTATTCACCATGGTGAAACGGTTGCCCCTCAGACATTGCTCGGCCGGCTGCTGGAACGAAGGCACACTGCAGACCCGCTGCGGGGTCACCGTCACCTGCGTCAGACAAATACGCTGCTCGTTGAAGAACCCGCCCGTCGAACCGGTGAACCCCCAGTAAACATTCGGGTCGCCTCCGAAGACCGTCGTCACCAGGTCCACCACCTGGTCGATCTTCAACACATTGTTGAAATAGAACTGGAAACGCCGCGTCGCCGCCGTCCATACCACCCGGACCTCCCGCGACACCCCGTCCTCCACATTGCCCTGGCCCGGCAGCAACTCGAAAGGACCCTGCAGGTTCCCGGAAGCCGAATGGTCCACCACCCCGTTGCGCATCAGCGAGACATGGTCGAAGGCAGGGTCGGCATTGTCCGTGTTCTGATACGTGTCCATCTCCACCGCCACCGAAGGAGCGAGGCCGGCATAGCCCATGCCCCCGCCATTCCCACCCAGGGTGTTGCTCTGCGCCTGCACGACAAAGGCGACGCCGTCCGCACCCGCATCGCTCGCTCCCAGGTAGACCGTGCCGCGAACCTCGAAATCGGCCGCCAGCGTGATGCGCTGCCGGTACCAAAGGGAACCCGACTGACCGGCCGCGGCCTGCGTCAGCCGGAAACACCCGCCGCCCTGGGAAGCCGCCGTACCGGTCAGGTTGAAGTCGGCCGGGTCGACCTGACCCACGCCGTCGGGCGGGGAAAGCAGGAACGCTGCCAACAGGAGGCAACAGATGCGAGCCAAGGGTATGTGGATGCTGACGGACAACGGCGTGAACTATCTTCGTAGGGTGGGCGCCGGTCTTGCAGCCGGGACCTCTCCAACATCCCAAGCGCATCCGACACTTGCAATATTACCAAATATCCTGCCATGGTCGGATGGGGCCATACAGGGTCTAACACACAAGCCGGCCTCGCCGCCGCATCACCTCCGGCCGATGCATGACAACCCATCGACAGATAGCCATCGGACCCCCATGAATCCCCCCGCTTTCCGCCATCACCCCTCCCTGAAACCCAGACTGCATGTCGACGCGTCCAACCCTGACAGGCCTGTTCCTGTTCCTCGCCATCCACACCGCTCAGCCGACAGCCGCCCAGGCCCACCGACCCATCCGGCTGCCCAACGGCTGGTCCGTCTCACCCGCCGGAAGGAACATCCCCCTCGGCGACCTCCCCCTCAACATCGCCGTATCACCCGACGGACGCCGCATGGCCGTCACCAACAACGGCCAAAGCGTACACTCCATCCAACTCCTCGACGTCAGGACCGAAAAGGTCCTTCACACCCGCATCGTCCCCAAAGCCTGGCTGGGTCTCGCCTTCTCGCCTGACGGCAAGACACTCTACGCCTCCGGCGGACACGACAACCGCATCCTCGTCTTCGACACCCGGCACGACACCCTCCGGCCCCTGGCCCATATCCCACTGGGCGACCCCTGGCCCAACCCCGTCGGGCCCGCAGGCCTGACGACCGACAAGTCAGGCGACCGGCTCTTCGTTGTCACCAAGGACGACAGCAGCCTCTACATCATCGACCTCCACCAAAACAGCGTGACAGAAAAGACACCCCTCGGTGCAGAAGCCTACACCTGCACCCTGTCGCCCGACGGTCGATGGCTGTACATATCGCTATGGGGCGGCGACAAGGTCCTCCGAAAAAACCTCTCCACCGGCCAGACCGATGCATGGCCCGCCGGGGACAACCCCAACGAACTCATCCTCTCCCCCGACGGACGAACCCTCTACGTCGCCAACGCCAACGACAACTCGGTATCCGTCATCGACACGCAAGACGGGCGATCCCTCGAAATCCTCAACACAGCCCCATACCCAAACGCCCCGCCCGGCTCCACCACCAACGGTCTAGGCCTCTCCCATGACGGCAAGACCCTCTACGTCGCCAATGCAGACAACAACTGCCTGACCGTCTTCGACGTCAGCCGCCGCGGCAAGGCCCGACCCAAAGGCTTCATCCCCGTCGGCTGGTACCCCACCTCCGTCCGCGTGGCAGGCAAACGCATCTTCACCGCCAACGGAAAAGGATTCTCCTCCCTCCCCAACCCCTACGGACCCAACCCGACAGACAGGCAAGAGAAGGTCGCCTACCAACAAGGCGACACCGCCAAACCCGTCGACGTCCAATACATCGCCGGCCTCTTCAAAGGCACCCTCACCGTCACCGACGCGCCCGACGCCCAGACCCTCCGCCGATATACCGGACAGGTATACCGAAACATCCCCTATACCGTCGAAAGACACCACCGACCCGAAGGCGAAGCAGGCAACCCCATCCCCTCCCGCATCGGAGACCTCTCACCCATCCGCCACGTCTTCTACATCATCAAGGAGAACCGCACCTACGACCAGGTGCTCGGCGACCTCCCACAAGGCAACGGCGATACCTCCCTCGTCCTCTTCGGCGAACACATCACCCCGAACCAGCACGCCCTGGCCCGGGAATTCGTCCTGCTCGACAACTTCTTCGTCGACGGTGAAGTCAGCGCAGACGGCCACAACTGGAGCCTCGGCGCCTACGCCACCGACTACCTCGAAAAAACCTGGCCCACCAGCTACGGCGGACGCGGCGGCAACTACGACGCCGAAGGCAACCGCCCCATCGCCAACAACAAGAACGGATTCATCTGGGACCTCTGCCGACACCACGGCATCCCCTACCGCACCTACGGCGAATTCGCCGACGACTACAAAGCCAACATCCCAGCCCTCGAAGGCCACTTCTGCCCCTACTTCACCAGCTGGGACGAAACCGTCCGCGACACCACCCGCTTCCACCAGTGGAAACGCGAATTCGACTCCCTCGTGGCCGCCAACGCCCTACCCAGACTCAACACCCTCCGCTTCATCAACGACCATACCGAAGGCCTCACCCCGGGCCGACCCACCCCCTTCGCCCACGTGGCCGACAACGACCTCGCCGTCGGCCTGTTCATCGAACACCTCTCCAACAGCCCCGCCTGGAAGGAATCCGTCGTCTTCATCGTCGAAGACGATGCCCAGAACGGACCGGACCACGTCGACGCACACCGCACCACCGCCTACGTCGCCGGGGGCTATGTGAAACGAGGCCTCGTCGACCATACCCCCTACTCCACCTCCTCCATGCTACGGACCATCGAACTCATCCTGGGCCTCCCACCCATGTCCCAGTTCGATGCCGCCGCCACCCCCATGTGGAGGTGCTTCACCCCAACGCCCGACACCACCCCCTTCCAGGCCCGACCCGCCAACGTCGACCTCAACCTCAAAAACACCACCGACAACGCCTGGTCTCGCAAAAGCCTCCAATTCGACTTCTCCAGGGAAGACCGGGCACCCGACCTGGAATTCAGCGAAGTCATCTGGAAAGCCGTCAAAGGACCCGATAGCCCCATGCCCCCACCCAGACGCTCCGCCTTCCTCCGCCATGCATCCCGCGAATGAGCCGTTTGAACCGAATCGTTATCTTTATCGCCGAAAACAAGAACCTGAAAAAATAGACAACCCCTCACACCATGATGACCAGACCGACGACCCTTGCCCTGATCCTGGCAGCCTCACTCCTCTCCTGCGTGAGCTCCAAGAAACTCGAAGCCGTCCAGAACAAACTCAACGAAGCCGAAACCTCCATCACCGGCGTCCAACGCGAACTCCGCGAATGCCGCGACGCCAAGGCCGAACTCGAGAAATCCAAGGCCACCCTCGAAAGCCGCATCGCCGGCATGACAGACCAGATGGACATGCTCCGGCAGAACAACAACCAGGCCCTCCGACAACTGCAGGACCTCTCCGTCATCTCCTCCGCACAGGCCGAGAGCATCCGCAAATCCCTCGATAACATCGGCGCCAAGGACTCCTACATCCAGACCCTCCAACAACAGATGGCCCGGAAGGACTCCCTCAACATGAACCTCGTCATGAACCTCAAAGGCGCCATCGGAAACATCAACGACAAAGACATCAACATCCGCATCGACAAGGGCGTCGTCTACGTCGACATCTCCGACAAACTCCTCTTCAAATCCGGCACCTGGGAAGTCACCGAACCCGCCGCCCTCGAGATCCTCGGCAAAGTCGCCGCCGTCCTCAAGAACCAGCCCGACATCGAATTCATGGTCGAAGGACATACCGACGACGTACCCTTCGCCAAAGGCGTACTCGTCGACAACTGGGACCTCAGCGCCAAACGCGCCACCACCGTCGTCAGACTCCTCCAGAAACAATACGGTATGGACCCCGCCAAGATGGCCGCCGCAGCACGGGCTGAATACAAACCCGTCGCCGACAACGCCTCCCCCGATGGCAAATCCGCCAACCGCAGGACCCGCATCGTCATCCTGCCCCAACTCGACCAGTTCTTCAAACTGCTCGAAAAACCCGGCGCCTGACCCGATACCCGCCGACAACGCCTCCCCTCAGCACAGACCGGAGAGTTCCTCGAACTCCCCGGTCTGTCTGTTCTTACGCACATTGTCCCAGGAAAAACAACGGCCGTTCATCGCCACATACACCCCGCACGGCAACGCCTGCACAAAGGCCAGCGCACTCCCCAGGTTGAACAACCCGTCCGAACTGCCGAACTTGTAAGGCACCATCGCACCCGTCAACACCACCGTCCGCCCACGCACCCGCGACGCCAGCATCGCCGCCGTCTCGGCCATCGTATCGGTCCCGTGCGTGATCAGGATCCGGTCCTCCTCGGCAGCGATGCACCGCTCCGCGATCAACAGCCGGTCCACCTCCGTCATGTCCAGACTGTCGATCATCATCAACGTCTCCATCCGCACATCCAAACGGCTCCGACCCAACACCAGCATCTCCGGCAGATGCGTGTCCTTGAAATACAACCGACCCGTGATCTCGTTGTACTCCTTGTCGAACGTGCCGCCGGTCACGAATACCCTGATGGACATGCGCTTTTTTTACAAAAATAGAAAAGCGGACCCGCGCGCCAATACCGGCGCCGGACCCGCCCGAAAACCCCATCCAAACCCTCAGGGATTCAGCCAGCTGAAGATCAGCCCGGCCACGAAGGACTGGAAGATGCCGTAAACCAGCCAGGTCAACACCATCAGTCCCGACACGTTCATCGCACTGAAGGTCATCCACAGCACCGGCACCATCGCCACAATGCCGTAGACCAGCGCCACCTCGAAGGCCCGCAGCACAGCACTGCCCGAAAAGATGTCCTTGTAACGCTCCCAGAACCACTTCAACGCAAAACTCACCACGAAGGGATGCACATAGAACATCCAGTCGGTGGAACTGTCAGACCAGCGGAACGACTCGCTCCAATACTGGTCCGCCAACCCGGGGAATATCCGGAACTGCAGAAAGAAGATGGCAAGACTCAGGATCAGCAGCAAAGCCCCGGCCGTGAACCCCGCGATGAGTGCCTTTTTCATGTCGTTGGTATTGTTTTTTTTGTCTTGTCACCCCCCCCCAGGATCGTCAGCAGTTGATCCTGCGGAACAGGAACCGCGCCGTCACCCGCAACTCGTCGTTGATGCGGATCGGGCCGGCCAGCATCGGGAACAGACCCGACATCGAATGCTTCTTTCTCAAGTGGATGGGTATTGATTTGGTCGGTTCTGGTCACTTCCCCGGACGTGGCTATTGCGGCCTCACGGTCATCGCATAGCGTATCGTCACTTTCTCACTGGTCTTGATCGCCCCCAGCATGATGCTGATCGGCTTCACGTTGTAATCCGTCGTCACCAGCGGATAGGCGCCTTCGATCGAGACCGACTGGTCGGGATGCATCCTCGCCACCGCCGTCAACGTCACATCCCGGGTCACACTGCTGATGCTCAACCTCCCGTTCACCGTCAGCGCGTACGCACCGCCGGCCGCCGGCCGCACCGTGGCCGAAGCCCCCGTGAAACGGATCCTCGGATGGTTAGGCTCGTCCATCGCCTTATAGGCGTTGTTGTCCATCTGGCTGCCATGCTCGCTCTTCAGACTGTTCACCGCCATGTCGAACTGCACCTGCCCGACACCCGCCAGCACTCCGTCACCATCCAGCTGCAGACTCACCGTGCAGGTACCCTTCTGCGAGACCAACTCCCAATCGTGGATATTGGACGTGCCGACGATCGTCGTCCGAACACTGCCGCTTGCATACGGCGGCTGTGCAGTCAAGCCCCGCGGCATCGCCAACAGGACCACGGAAAGCATCACCGCAGAGGGTATTGTCATGATGCGCATCTTCCTTTGTTTATCGTGCATATATGAATTATGCGAGGACAAAGATAGATGCCCGCCCAACCCGGGCTGCTGACGCAGGACGGCCTCCGGTCTGATCGGGGTTACATTTGTTGATGATCGTTGTCATGCACCGCAGCCCGTCCCGGAAACGCAATAACGCGGCCCCCAGACCGCCTTTGCCCTCAAAGGGCATGAAAGGATCCCGTTGTCCGCGTAAGCCGACCCAACACCCTCAGGCCGACAACGCAGCCTGCGCAGCCGCCAACCGCGCGACAGGTACGCGGTACGGGGAACAACTCACATAGTCGAGCCCCAGCCGATGGAAGAAGCCCACGCTCTCGGCATCTCCGCCGTGCTCGCCGCAGACACCCAGCAGCAACCCCCCCTACTCGCCCCGCCCCCGCTCGGCGGCCATCTTCACCAACTCGCCCACACCCACCATGTCGATGTGATGGAAGGGATCCTCCCTCAGAATGCGCTGCTCGAGATAGCTGGGCAGGAAACCGCCGATGTCGTCGCGGCTGAAGCCGAAACTCATCTGCGTCAGATCGTTGGTGCCGAAACTGAAGAAGTCGGCCTCCCGTGCCATCTCCCCTGCCTGCAGGGCCGCCCGCGGCGTCTCGATCATCGTCCCGAAATGATAGGGTATCCGACGCAGCCGACGGGACGTACAGACCTCGCGGTGCACACGCTCCACGATGGCGCGCTGGTGCACGAGCTCGGCGGAAGTGCAGGTCACCGGGACCATGATCTCAGGCATCACCCTGCACCCCTCGGCCGCCAGTTCCGCCGACGCCTCCAGGATGGCACGCACCTGCATCTCCGTGATCTCGGGATGACTGATGCCGAGCCGCACCCCACGGTGCCCCAGCATCGGGTTGTTCTCATGAAGGGCCAGCACCCGACGCCGCAATACGCCCAGGCTGATGCCCAACTCCCGACCCAGGACCTGCAGCATCGCCCGGTCGTGCGGGACGAACTCGTGCAGCGGCGGATCCAGGAGCCGGATGGTCACCGGATGCCCGGCCATCACCGACAGGGTGTCGCGGATGTCCCGCTTCATGTACGCCGACAACTCATCCAAGGCAGACCGACGCTCTTCCGCCGTCCGACTCAGGATCACCCGCCGAAGCAGCGACAGCGGATTCTCACTGCCCTCCCCGTAGAACATGTGCTCCGTCCGGAACAACCCGATGCCTTCAGCGCCGAAGGCCAGGGCCGTGGCCGCATCCCTCGCCGTATCGGCATTCGCCCGTACACCCATCGTACGGTAGCGATCCACCAACTTCAGGAAGGCACGGTACGACCGGTTACGGTTCACGTCGACCTCCACCAACGGCAACTGGCCCTCGTAGACCCACCCCTTCGACCCATTCAGACTCAACCAGTCGCCCTCATGCACCACCTGCCCGCCCTTCGTCCGGATACACGACGCCTCCGGGTCTATCTCGATATCGCCGCATCCCACGATGCAGCACTTGCCCCAACCCCGCGCCACCAACGCCGCATGCGAGGTCATGCCGCCCTTCGTCGTCAGGATCGCCTGCGACTTGTGCATGCCGTCCACATCCTCCGGTGACGTCTCCTCCCGCACCAGGACCACCGGCTCGCCACGCGACGCCCAGGCGACCGCATCCGCCGAACGGAAGACGACACGGCCGCGCGCACCGCCCGGACCGGCCGGCAAGCCCTTCGCGACAGGCCTCGTCACCCGCTCCGCATCCGGATGGATCCGGGGAAGCAACAACTCCACCAGCTGGTTCGGCGAGACACGCCCCACGGCCGTCTCCCCGGAGATCAGGCCCTCCCGGTGCATGTCCACCGCCATCTTCACCGCCGCCACACCGTTGCGCTTGCCCACCCGGCACTGCAACATGTACAACACACCCTGCTGGATGGTGAACTCGATGTCCTGCATGTCGCGGTAATGTCGCTCCAGACGCGCCTGATAGCCGGACAACGCACGGTAGATGTCGGGCATCGTCCGCTCCATGGTCGGGAGATGCCGGCTCTGGGCATTCCTGGAATAGGCGTTCACAGGCACCGGCGTCCGGATGCCCGCCACCACGTCCTCACCCTGCGCATTCAGCAGGTACTCACCGTAGAAACGGTTCTCGCCCGTGCCCGGATTGCGCGTGAAAGCCACACCCGTCGCACTGTCATTGCCCATGTTCCCAAAGACCATCGCCTGCACGTTGACGGCCGTGCCCCAATCGTCGGGTATCTTCTCGATCCGACGGTACTCGACAGCCCGACGGCCGTTCCAACTCGAGAACACCGCCCCGATGCCGCCCCATAACTGCTCCCAGGGATCCTCCGGGAACGGACGCCCCAGCTGCTTCAACACCATCGTCCGGAAATCGTCGACCAAACCCTTTAACTGGTCTACGCTCAACTGCGTGTCACTATCGTACCCCTCCCGCCGCTTCAACGCCTCCAAACGCTCGTCCAACACCTTCCGGATGCCACGCCCACCCCTCGGCTCCACACCGGCACCCTTCTCCATCACCACATCGGCATACATCATGATCAGCCGACGATAGGCATCATACACGAACCGCTCGTCACCCGTCTGACGCACCAGACCCGGCAAAGTGCCGGCACCCAAACCCAGGTTCAACACCGTCTCCATCATCCCCGGCATCGATCGGCGGGCACCCGAACGGACAGACAACAACAACGGATCCGCAACATCACCGAATCGCCGGCCCATCAACCGCTCCACCTCCGCCAACGACCGCCCCAGCTGCCCGGCAAGACCCCGCGGATAACGCCCGCCTCGCGCATGATAAAACGTACAGACCTCCGTCGTGATCGTGAACCCCGGCGGAACCGACAACCGCAACGACGGATGCCCGGCCATCTCTGCCAGATTCGCGCCCTTGCCACCCAACAACGCCTTCATCGACTCGTTGCCGTCAGCCCGACCGCCGAAGAAGAAATACACATACTTCCGTACCCGCTTCGACACCCCGGTATCCCCTACCACCCGCTTAGCCATGACTTGCCCCCTTTTACCCACAGAGATACCGCCGCGCCATCCCCATCCCCAAGTACCACCGTCAGCAGTCGCGATGATCCCCATCAGCAGGCCCATGCCCTTCCCCCCAGAATACCCCCACATGACCTGACAACCCTCATGGGAACCCACCTCCCCCCAGACATACCTTGCCCGACACCCCCTCTCAACACCCATGATAACACCCACCGACAGACAGAAAAACCAGCAACTGGCCGACATCTTCCTCCAAATGGCCAAAGGCTACCGATACCTGGGCACCCAGGAACGCTTCCGCGCCATCGCCTACCAACAGGCCGCAAAAACCCTCCTCAACCTCCCCGACGACATCACCAAACACGCCTCCGACATCGCATCCCTCGACAAACTCCGCAACATCGGCGAAGGCATCGCCCAACGCATCCTCGAATACCTCCACACCGGCCATATCCACACCTGGGATGAACTCCGCCAGACGATACCCCTCAAATTGCTCGACATCATGGACGTCCAAGGCATGGGACCCGCCACCACCCGCACCCTCCATCAAAGACTCGGCATCCAAGACAGAACGGAACTCGAAACCGCCATCCGCTCCTGTGCCCTCGCCCAACTCAAAGGCTTCGGACCCAAACGCATCGACAACATCCGAAAAGCCCTCAAGATCGACAAGGAAGCCCGCAGCAGACACCTCCTCGACAAAGCCCTCGATATCGGAAACCGACTGCTGCAACTCGTCCGAAACATACCCGCCATCCAACAGGCCGAAATCGCAGGCAGCCTCAGACGCCGCAAGGAAACCATCGGCGACATCGACATCATCGCCACCTGCCACCCCGCCAAACACAGATCCGCCATCCAACACTTCACCCGACTGCCCATCGTGGATCAACTCATCGCCGGCGGCGATACCAAGGCCAGCATCCTCCTCGAAACGCCACACATACAGGCCGACCTCCGCATCGTCGACCCTTCCGCCTTCGGCTCAGCCCTGCTCTACCTCACCGGCTCCCGCGAACATAACATCAGACTCCGGTCACTCGCCCGCGACAACCACCGCAAGATCAACGAATACGGCCTCTATTCCGACGATGGCTCCCAACGACTCGCCGGAGAAACCGAAACATCCGTATACCACGCACTCTCACTCGACTACATCGAACCCGAACTCCGCGAAGACAAAGGCGAGATAGACCTCGCCAAACAACACCGGCTGCCCAGACTCATCCATGCCGACGACCTGCTCGGCGATATGCAGATGCACAGCAACTGGAGCGACGGCGCCACCGACATCGCCTCCATCGCCCTTCATGCACGCCTGACCCGCCCGCACTACCAATACATCGTCATCACCGACCACTCACCCGCCGCCCGGATCGCCCACGGCATCGACAGCGCCGACTTCCGCAGACAATGGAAGGAGATCGACAAGGTCAACACCGACATCGGAAAGACCTTCGTCAGAAAAGGCGTCGAAGTCGACATCCTCCCCGACGGCTCCCTCGACCTGCCCGACGACATCCTCCAGGCATTCGACTGGGTTACCGCCTCCATCCACTCCGGCTTCGCCAAAGACAATACCGATCGACTCCTCAAAGCCTGCCACCACCCCCTCGTCAACTGCATCGGACACCCGTCGGGCAGACTGCTCATGAAGCGGGAACCCTACCCCGCCGACTGGACCGCCTTCTTCCACACCGCAGCCCAGACCGGAACCGCCCTCGAGATCAACGCACAACCCGACCGCCTCGACCTCCGCGACGACCTCGCCCGACAGGCAGTGGCCGCCGGCGTGCGACTCACCATCAGCACAGACGCACACCACCCCACCCAACTCTCATCCATCCACCTCGGCGTCTCCCAGGCACGCCGCGCCGGCTGCACCTCCGCACATATCCTCAACACCCTCACCTGGGACGGCATCAGCCGCTTCCGCGACGCCAAAGCCTCACACCATGCAATGCCCCTCGGCTAAGGTTTTGAGAACCACCCCCGGTTCTCAAAACCCCCACATGTCCTCAGAACTACCCCCAGTTCTGAGAACTACCCCAGGTTTTGAGAACCACCCCCGGTTCTCAAAACCCCCACATGTCCTCAGAACTACCCCCGGTTCTGAGAACTACCACGAGTTTTTTGAACTCCTGAGGGGGGCAGCCGGGGGATTTCCATCTTCACGCGTCCCTTCGTACCTTTTCCCCACCATGACGCCGCTCCACAGAACCCTCGCCCCATTGGGCCTCCTGTTGTTCACCATCGCCGCCGGTCAGGAAAGGCCCGACCTCCTCATCGCCAACGGACGCATCATCGACGGAACAGGCAATAACTGGTACTACGGCGACATCGCCGTCCACCAGGGACGCATCCTACGCATCGGACGCAACCTGCCCCGCAACGCCACCCGCATCCTCGACGCCGCCAACCGCTTCGTCGTGCCCGGCTTCATCGACGTCCACGCCCATATTGAAGGAGGCATCTTCGAAAGACCCACAGCCGACAATTACATCTACGACGGCGTCACCACCGTGGTCACCGGCAACTGCGGAGGTTCCGCAGACGACCTTGGCGACTTCCTTAAGAAGATCGACAGCACCCGGACCTCCATCAACGTGGCGTCCCTCGCAGGACATAACACCATCCGGCGCATGGGGATGGGACTGGGCGACCGGCAGCCGACACCTGACGAACAGCGTCGGATGGAACAACTCATGGCAAAGGCCATGGGGGATGGCGCGGTGGGACTATCGACCGGGCTTATCTACCTCCCGGGGATGTACTCCAAGACCGACGAGATTGTAGGACTGGCCCGCATCGCAGCCCAACAGGGCGGTGTGTACGCCACCCATATGCGCAACGAAGGCGCCAAGGTCACCGATGCCATCGAGGAAGCCCTCACCATCGGCCGACAGGCGGCCATCCCCGTCCAGATCTCCCATTTCAAAGTGGCCGGCCGATCGAACTGGGGAAGATCCACCCAGACCCTCGACATGGTCCAGGCCGCCCGCCGGGAAGGCATCGAAGTGACCATCGACCAGTATCCCTATACCGCCAGCAGCACCAACCTCGCCGTCACCGTTCCCGACTGGGCCCTCGACGGCGGCCTCGACTCCCTCCGCGTCCGGATCAAAAACCCTTCCACCCGCCACCGCATCACCTCTGACATGGTCGAAAGCCTCAAAAAAGGCAGGAACAAAAACTACAGCTACGCCGTCGTCGCCAACTACGGACCCGACTCCACCCTGAACGGCAAGAACATCAGCGAAATCAACATCCGGAAAGGACGCAGGAAAGGCCCAAAGGCCGAAGCCGAGACCATCCTCGACATGCTATCCGTCGCCAATGCACAGATGGTCTATCACACCATGAACGAGGATGACGTCATCCACTTCATGCGATACCCCTTCAACATGCCCGCGGCAGACGGCGGCGTCAGCACCGGCAAAGGAATGCCCCATCCCCGCGGCTACGGCACCAACGCCCGCGTACTCGGCAGATACGTCCGCGAAAAAGCCGTCATCACATTCGAAGAAGCCGTCAGACGCATGACATCCCTCCCGGCACAGAAATTCGGACTCAACAACAGGGGACTGCTCCGCGAAGGATTTCAGGCCGATATCGTCGTGTTCGACCCCGAAACGGTATCCGACCGCTCCACCTTCGACAACCCACACCAGTTCTCCGCTGGCATACCCTTCGTCATCGTCAATGGAAAAGTGACCATTGAGGAAGGCCGACACAACGGGACACGCAGCGGAATCGCTGTTCGAAATAGCCATGGAAGACTATAGAAAGGGGGGTTGAGTGATGCAGGAATGTCGAATAGCCGCCCTTATCGGGTTGACTATTTCCCGAACCTCCCCTTCGCCTCGTCCAGCAGCCGGATGAACTTCGAGATGTCGGGGTCATATCCATACCCCTCCGATACGAGCCGCTTCTCCTCGTTGTCAAGAAAGAAGTAATAAGGCTGGCTGTTGGCCTGGAAACGGGTGACCTGCATGTCGGCATTCAGGTCGCCCAGTGTCATCACCTTCTTCCCCAACGCCTCCGAACGATAGTGCTCCGCCTCCGGCAACTCGATGTCCTGCACGTCCACATACAGCGAGACGATCACGAAATCCGCCTTCAGCCGACGCATCACCTCGGGGTCGCTCCAGACCTCCGCCTCCATCTTGCGACAGTTCACACAGTTGATGCCGGTGAAGTCGAGCATCAGCGGTTTCTTCAGCCGGCGGGCGACCGACAGCGCCTCCGCATAGTCGAAATAGGTCGTCATGCCGTAGGTCCGAACCACCTCGGGCTCATACACACGCATGCGCTCGTAATACTTCTCGGGATGCGACAGCGCCCCGCCCTCCGCCCTCGTGGCAGCCCCCGGCGACAGGCCCGCAGAAGCATCCGAGAGGATGAAGTCCTGCGTCCCCACCGGTGGCAGGAAGGCCCCGATGGCCTTCAAGGGCGCACCCCACATGCCCGGAACCATGTACACGGCAAAAGATAACGACGTGATCGCAAAGAAAAGCCGCGTCACAGAGAGGTACGGAATTCCGAAATCGTTCTTCGGCAAATCGTCATCGTGATGGAACCTCAGCTTGCCAAGCAAATAGAGGCCAAGCAGGAAGAAGATCACGATCCAGAGCGCAAGGAAGACCTCGCGGTCGAGCAACCGCCAGCCCTTCACCAGGTCGGCGTTCGACAGGAACTTCAAGGCCAGCGCCAACTCGAGGAATCCCAGCGTCACCTTCACCGCGTTCAGCCACCCACCCGCCTTGCCGAGGATGTTCAGCTTGCTGGGAAAGAAGGCGAAGAGCGCAAAAGGCAGGGCCAAAGCCAGCGAGAAACCGAACATGCCCACAAGCGGACCCATGTAGCTGCCGCGGGCAGCCAACACCAACAGGTTCCCGATGATCGGTCCCGTACACGAGAACGACACCAGCACCAGCGTCAAGGCCATGAAGAAGATGCCCGCGAAACTGGTCGTGCCCGCCCTGGCATCCGAACGGTTCATCCACGACGCAGGCAGGTTGATGTCGAAGGCACCCAGGAAGGAGATGCCGAAGACCAGGAAGAGGATGAAGAACAAAAGGTTGGCCACCCAGTTGGTCGCCAGGTTGTTCAAGGCGGCAGGTCCGAAGGCGACAGTGATCAGAAATCCCAACAGCGTGAAGATCACCACGATCGACAACGCATAGGTCACCGCATTTCGGATGCCCTCCCGACGGTTCGTACTCCGCTTCGTGAAGAAACTCACCGTGACCGGGATCATCGAATACACACAGGGCGTCAACAAGGCCAGCAACCCGCCCGCAAAGGCGGCCAGAAAGACCCACCAGAGCGAACGGTCCGCCACCGCCACACCACCATCCCCCTCGGGCAGGATGCTGAAACGTACCGGCTCTTCGCCATTCACATAATCACCGCCCGACTTGTACAGGTACCGGAACGACCCCCTGACCACCAGACTGTCAGACACCCCGGCACGGACAGACTGCTGCCAGATCACCGAATCCCGATGGAACGATACCTCCGCATCCAACTCCGCATCCCGCTCCTTCGTCACCCTACCCCTCGCCGTGACCCCGCCCCGCAAATACGGGATCGACAGGCTGTCGAACACCCACTCCGAAAACAGGATATCGCCACCACCCGCCGGCAAGGCATACAGCCGGACACCCTCTGCCATCCGAACCGCCACAGACAACACCACCGTGCTGTCATCCACACGCTCCCTCGAATACCGGAACGACAAGGGAAGCGTGTCCTGACCGACAAGGCCCGGTGAGGCTGACAGACAGACAAGGATCAGCAAAAGCCGGAGAACCATCCGCATCACCTCCGGGATTCACTTATCTCAACTCCACCGAAAAGGCCTGCGTGGCCGGTGGCAGACACTCCTTGTCGTTACAGACCATGTACTCCACCGAACCGCTCAGGTTCGTCCTCACCTTGCCCTTCACCGTGACGGCCTGCACGAAACTCACCTCGTTGGAATACTGATGCACGTCCACCCCGAACAACTTCTCATGGTGCTTCTCCATCTTACCCAACTCCTTCAACGGACCCGACATCGTCAACAACGGGTTCCGGGTGAACTGGAAGGCCGTGGGGATCGGCCCCCCATCCGGCGTCGTCTGCGAATACAGATGCCAACCCTTCTCGATCACCGCCCGCACAACCACCTCGTACCTGCCCGGTCCCTTCGGGACCGCCCGGTACGACCACTTCACCGGCGTCCGCACCTGCGCATCCGCCTCCACACCATAAAAAAGGAATGCCAATGGCAGGAGGACAGACATATTGGAAAACTTTCTCATCTGCTGGGGATTGTAAAAGGCGAAAATAGAGATAATACCGACGCTGGAGGGTGACAGACATCACCAAGATAGCCCGAAAGACGGGGATACGATGAAAAGGGCCTGTTAAATGACAGACTCAGCCCCGGATCAGCCGCTCCGTCGGCACGATCTCCGTCGTGTCGTTCGCAACGAAGAACTCAGGACGGGTATCGCTCAGGTAGAGGTCCCGGTACTTGTTCTGGAGCCTGCGCTTGTAATTGCCCAGATAGCCCGGCTTCGAGACGAGTTCCTTGTCCAGGGATACGGACTCGATGAGCTCGTCACCGACGAACATCAGGAGTTTCATGGGGGTCCGGATTTGAAACAAAGGAACACAAGGCCCGACCGGCCGTCAATCCGACTAGTACTCAATTCCCCATCGTACATGTACGAGCCGCAGACCCCTACCCCGGGCGTACAACAGACCGGCACCCGGCAAGGGATATCCCCATCGACGGGCGACCCCTTTGTTGTCAACATCCGACGCCGTCAGCGGCTTTCATCCTACCTTGCGGATATGCAGGATTATCTGAAGGGTTTGAACGACCGACAGCGGGAAGCCGTCCTCCACCTCGACGGACCCCTCATGATCATCGCCGGCGCTGGCAGCGGGAAAACAAAGGTCCTCACCACCCGCATCGCCCACCTCATGGCCAACGGCGTCGACCCCTTCCGCATCCTCGCCCTCACCTTCACCAACAAGGCGGCCCGCGAGATGAAGGAACGCGTCGAAGCCATCTTCGGCAACCACGAAGCCCGAAACCTGTATATCGGCACCTTCCACTCCGTCTTCGCCCGCATCCTCCGCGCCGAAGCCCAACGCCTCGGATTCCCGCCCGCCTTCACCATCTACGACACCGACGACGCCCGCGGCGTCGTCAAGACCGTCGTCCAGGAACTCAACCTCGACGACAAACACTACAAACCCGCCGCCGTCCTCAACCGCATCTCCAACGCCAAGAACGCCCTCGTCGGACCCGAAGCATACGCCGCCGACACCTTCCTCCAACAGGAAGACGCCCGCGCCAACCGACCCGCCATCGCCCAGATCTTCGCCGCCTACGTCAAACGATGCTTCCGCAACGGCGCCATGGACTTCGACGACCTCCTCCTCAAATTCTACGACCTGCTCCGCAACTTCCCCGACAGCCTCCACAAATACCAGCACAAGTTCCGCTATATCCTCATCGACGAATACCAGGATACCAACCCCGCCCAGTACGAGATCATCAAACTCCTCGGCGCCGCCCACGAGAACGTCTGCGTCGTCGGCGACGACGCCCAGTCCATCTACTCCTTCCGCGGCGCCACCATCCAGAACATCCTCCAGTTCCAAAAGGACTACACCGACGTACACCTCGTCAAACTCGAACAGAACTACCGCAGCACCCGACATATCCTCGAAGCGGCCAACCAGGTCATCGGCAACAACCGCAACCAGATACCCAAGGCCCTCTGGACCGAAAACGGCCAAGGCGAGAAAATACGACTCGTCCGTACCCTCACCGACAACGACGAAGGCCGCTTCGTCGCAGACACCATCCAGGAACAGAAACTCCGAAACCACTGCCTCAACCGCGACTTCGCCATCCTCTACCGCACCAACGCCCAAAGCCGCGCCTTCGAAGAAGCCCTCCGCCGCACGAACATCCCCTACACCATGTACGGCGGCATCAGCTTCTACCAGCGAAAGGAGATCAAAGACTTCGTCGCCTACCTGCGCATCCTCGTCAACCCCCGCGACGAGGAATCCCTCAAACGCATCATCAACTACCCCGCCCGCGGCATCGGCAAGACCACCCTCGACAAGGTCATCCTCATCGCCAACGAACAGAACACCGGCATGTGGGAGGTCCTCTCCCAGGCCGCCCGACACGGCTTCCGCGCCGGCACCCTCGAAGCCATAGACGCCTTCGTCACCATGATCCGCAGCTTCGCCAGCATGCTCGGACAGAAGAACGCCTACGAAGTGGCCGTACACGTCGGCAAACAGACCAACATCGTCCGCGAACTCTTCAACGACAAAAGCACCGAAGGCGTCCAACGCTACGAGAACATCCAGGAACTCCTCAACTCCATCAAGGAATGGGTGGACGACCAGGAAAACCGCGCCCAGATCGATGCCGACGGCGTCGTCCTCGACAACTCCGCCTTCGATGACATCAACGACCCCCCAGCACAACCCGACCTCTTCTCCGGCCCCACAGAAGAAGCCGCACGCAAAAAAGCCCTCGAAAACGTCACCCTCGGCGCCTACCTCCAACAGATCACCCTCCTCACCGACGCCGACGAAAAAGACGAAAACGCCGACACCGTCAAACTCATGACCATCCACGCCGCCAAAGGCCTGGAATTCGCCTGCGTGTTCGCCGCCGGACTCGAAGAAATGCTCTTCCCCAACGCCATGAGCATCAACACCCGCGACGAACTCGAAGAAGAACGACGCCTATTCTACGTCGTCATCACCCGAGCCAAACAACGCCTCTGGATATCCTACGCCAACACCCGCTACAAATTCGGCCAGATCGTCCAGAACGAACCCAGCCGATTCATCGACGAACTGCCCGAAGCCTATATCGACAAAACCTACGCCGGCGGTGGCATGCGCAACGTCGGCACCGACTTCGGCACCCAAAACGCCGCCGATCGCATGCGCGGATGGAACCCCAACCCCGCTACACCCAAACCAGCCGGACACCGCAACGGCCGCAACCCGGAACCCCCGGCCCGACCCGCCTACATGCCCCCAAAACCCTCAAGCCCCACACCCGTCGAACATACCCCCTCGCCCGACTTCAAAGCCAGCGACACCAGCCAACTCAAAGCCGGTCAACGCATCGAACACCAGAAATTCGGCTTCGGCACCGTCCTGAAAATGGAAGGCGCCTCCCATAACCCCATCGCCACCATCCAATTCGATACCAACGGCGAAAAAAAGATCATGCTCAACTACGCCAAGATCCGCATCGTCGAATGACCCACGGCCACCCCCCTCAAAGGACCGCCCGCAATGCCTCCAACGTCCCCCGCTCACTGCCCGCAAAAACACGGTCCCCAACCACCACCACGGGACGCTTCAGAAAAGTAGGGTCCTCCAGTATGTACCGGCGATAGTCACCCTCCGTCAAGGCCCGACCCGCCAAACCCAAAGTCTTGTACTTGATCGCCCGCCGACTGAACAAAGGCTCATAACCACCTGTCAACCCCGCCAAAACATCCAGCTCCTCCGGAGTGATGATATCCTGCCTGATGTCCTTCATGACAAAACCCCTCTCCACCAAACCCAGATCCCGGATGATCCGCTGACAGGTGCCGCAGTTCTTCAAATGATACGCCTTCCTCATAGGCCTATTGACAATCGAAACCCCCAACCGGTTCTCCCATCCCCACACCGAAACCGATTTATCCCCACACAGGGTATATTTGGATAAAAATCCCCAGATGAGAGCCGTCGCCACCCTCACCCTCCTGCTCCTCTGCCTCAGACCCTCCGCACAGATCGTCAACCTCCGCGAAGAAGCCCGCATCGTCGACGAGATCCTCAAAGAACGCATCGACAACCTCCTGCCCAACCTCATGGACCGGACCGGCATCGACATGTGGATCCTCATCTCCCGGGAATACAACGAAGACCCCGTCCTCAAAACCATGCTCCCCGCCACCTGGCTCTCCGCCCGTCGCACCACCATGCTCGTCTTCTACCGAAATGCCGCCAACAATCGGTTCGATAAACTCGCCGTCGCACGCTACAACGTCGGCGAAGCCATCGCCAAAGCCTGGGACCCCGACAAACAACCCGACCAATGGGAAGCCCTCGCCGACATCATCCGCACCCGAAACCCCAAAAAGATCGGCATCAACACCTCCCGCGACTTCGGCCACGCCGACGGACTCGACCATACCCACCACGACCTGCTCCTGCAAAAACTCTCCCCGGACCTCCGCAACCGCCTCGTCTCTGCCGAAAACCTGGCCGTCGCCTGGCTCGAGACCCGCACCGAACGCGAAATGCTGGTCTATACCCAACTCGTCGACATCACCCACGACATCATCGACGAAGGCTTCTCCGGAAAAGCCGTCACCCCAGGCATCACCACCACCGACGACCTCGTCTGGTGGTTCCGGGAAAAGATCCGAAACCTGGGCCTCTCCACCTGGTTCCATACCTCCGTGTCCGTCCAACGCAACGACCCCACCAACTTCGAACACCTCCGCAATTTCTCCAACCGCCCCAAAGACGACCTCCTCCGCCCCGGCGACCTCCTCCACGTCGATATCGGCATCAACTGGCTCCGCCTCAACACCGACATCCAACAACACGCCTACGTCCTCCGGCCCGGCGAAACCGACGCCCCCGAAAGCATCCGAAAAGCCCTCGCCCGCAGCAACCGCCTGCAAGACATCCTCACCTCTCAATTCAAGACCGGTCGCACCGGCAACCAGATACTCAAAGGCGCCCTCGAACAGGCCGCCAAGGAAGGCATCCCCGCCACCATCTACACCCATCCCCTGGGCCTCCACGGTCATGCGGCCGGACCCACCATCGGCCTCTGGGACCAGCAGAGCGGCGTCCCCGGCAGCGGCGACTACCCCGTCTTCCCCAACACCGCCTACTCCATCGAACTCAACGCGGCCTCCGAGATCCCCGAATGGAAGAAATCCATCCGCATCATGCTCGAAGAAGACGGCTTCTTCGACGGACAAGGCTTCCGTTACATCAGTGGAAGACAGAAGGAACTGCTCCTCATCCCCCGCATCCCCCGGCAGTTGGGACAATGATGGGTCACTCGTTTGGGCATACTTCATGAATGTCCCGCCCGCTGTTTGTCGAGTGCAGAAAAATCTACGCAGATCCTGAAAACATTCCTCAAGATCATTGTGGTGCATGCAAGCCTTTTGGGCATCATGGTGGCCGTCAACGAATCGACCCGACCCAGGGTCCCGGCACATTCTTTCGCCTTTCAGTATCAAACCACAATTCATCCTAGAAAAGCAAACAAGCTTTCTTGTACCTGGGAATGCTATTACAAGACCCAATGGTGCAAGAAGAACCATGTTAGGTTTGACCGAAAATGGTTGACATTCACGGATATCCCCTATAATGCCATCATAGGTGCCTTGGACTCCACGGGCAGTTATACGATGGCCAATATCCTCTTCCTCGTCATCATCGTCCCAACCGCCATACTGTGGATGCTCATCCGGAGCATGGAGATGGAATTATCCATTCGAAAACTCGCTCGTAACTCATGAGCTGGCTCTACGACCTCATCCTCAGACTCTATGTGTACTGCACCGACTTCTGCATCAGTGCGGCCAACCTGACAGGTCTCTCCTATTATGAGGTCAATTTCTACCTGTTCTGCATCGCATACCCCCTCCTCGGGGTCTTTTCCACCTGGCTCTACCTCCACCAACGAGCCCGACTGAAAAAACGGACGCCCCGTTCCTGATAGCGTCCCTGGTAAATCCCCCATCTCCCTACTACCCTCAAACACCCTCCAAGGGTAGCCCCACTCTCCAAGGGTAGCCCCACCCTAAGGGTGAAAGTCAACGTTCGCATGCAGGAGGACAAGAAAAATAGTACTAAAAAAAACTTGCTACCTTGTTTTGCATAGTACTAAATGTTCCCTACTTTTGTCCGGTCAACGGAAAACTGAGGGATCCAAGTGGCCGACGATCGATCCGGCCCAACCCGAAAGCACTTTCCGGATCCATTAACCCATCGCAAACGCCATGAACATCGAAAACACGCAGAGCCAAATGCGGAAGGGGGTCCTGGAATTCTGCATCCTCTCCATCATCCAACGGGCGGAAGCCTACCCGAGCGACATCATCGAGGAGATGAAGAAATCCGAACTCCACATCCTGGAGGGAACCCTCTACCCCCTGCTCACCCGCCTGAAAAATGCCGACCTACTCTCCTACCGATGGGTCGAAAGCCTCTCAGGCCCCCCGAGGAAATACTTCCGACTGACAGAAAAAGGCCTGCTGTTCTACCGGGAACTCGAAGCCACCTGGCGACAACTGGCCGATGCCGTCGATCAGATCACCGCCAAGACCCCACCCGAAGCAGACACAACGCCAACCGAAACCCGCACGGAGGAAGTCCGATCGGAGGAATCCCCAAACATCAACATCACCGAGCCATGAAAAAGGTCATCAATATCAACTTCCAGGGACGGGTCATCCCCATCGAGGAACCCGCCTACGAGGAACTCCGGAATTACACCGAAAGCCTGCGACGTCACTTCGCCCAGGAAGAGGGCCGCGATGAGATCATCAACGATATCGAAAACCGCATCGCCGAACTCTTCACCGAAAGCCTGCGCAAGACCGGTGCAGGCTGCATCACCGAGGCCGACCTCCAACAGGTCATCGATTCGATCGGCAGACCGGAGGACTTCGAGAGGGAAGACGCATCCTCAGAACCCGGGATCACCGCAAGCCGGGAGGGAAATCCCAACACCCCGCCGCCTGACCGAGAAGAACCAAGGGGCTCCTTTTACCGGAATAACAATGACAAGGTCCTTGGGGGCGTCTGCTCCGGACTCGCACACTACCTCCGCATCGACCCCACCCTCGTCCGCATACTCTTCGCCATCATCACCTTCGGCGGATTCGGCACCGGTATCCTGTTGTATTTCATACTCTGGATCGTCCTCCCCGCCAAAGACCTCAACGTCAATATCCGCAGAAGACTGTTCCGCAATACGGACCAGAAATTCATCGGCGGGGTCTGCTCCGGACTCGCCTCCTACTTCAATATCGCCGTATGGATACCCAGGGTCCTCTTCCTGTCACCCTTCCTACTGGGTCTGTTCGCCGGTATGTTGTCAGACTCCTGGCTCCCTGAGATCATATCCATCCCCTTCAGCAGCACCCTTTTCCTGGCCTATGTCATCCTCTGGATCATCATCCCGGAGGCCCTCACCGCCACCGAAAAACTCCAGATGCGCGGAGAGAAGATAGACCTCGAAAGCATCCGGAACACCATACAGGAAGAACTGGGCGGACTGAAAGACAAAGCGCAGAAGATGTCCCCAGACGTGGAAGCCCGCATGAAGCAGTTGGGAAAGGAATTGGAACATAGCGCCGAAAACATTTCCGCAAAGGTCGGTCCGACGGCCACCCGTGTAGGCAGCGGCATCGGAAGGGCCATCGGCATCCTCTTCAAGGTGTTCTTCCTGTTCATGGGCAGTATCGTCGCCTTCGCCCTCCTCATGACACTAGTCGCACTACTCATCGCCTTCGCCGTCGTCATGCCGCTGAGCGACTTCTTCCTCCAGGGGTTCTGGCAGAACCTCACCGCCGGTGGAACCTTCCTGCTCTTCTTCGCCATCCCCGTCGTCGCCATCGTCGTCTGGATCATCCGACGGATCCTGGGCGTCAGATCCAGACACCACTACCTCGGCTGGATCTTCGCCGGCCTCTGGACCCTCGGCTGGATATCCCTCTTCGCATTCGGCTCCCTCAAAAGCAAAGACTTCAGCCGGAGAGGTGTGATCGAAAACACCATACCCCTTCAACAACCCACCGGCGGACGACTGCGGGTCGAACTGGGACCGACACCGGGTAAATTCTACCCCATGTCCTGGATCGATGTCGACGAAAAAGCGATCCCCCTGCTCAGCGAAAACGAGGATACCCTCCTGCTGAACACCATCCGCATCCGCATCACCCGAAGCCCCGACAGCCTCTACCACCTCCGGATCCTCCGCCGCTCCAGGGGAAACAGCTCCGCCCAGGCCGAAGATCGGGCCGATGCCATCCAATTCGAGACCACCCAGCAAGACAGCATCCTTCGCCTACCCAAAGGATTCCCCATCGCCAAGGCCGACGGCTTCCATAACCAACAGGTCATCCTCGTCTTCCAAGTACCCGTCGGCAAATCCATCCGAATCGACGAAGACGTCGACTGGTTCGGATTCTTCGACGTCATTGGCGATGAATCCCGAATCCATATCCAACTCCGACAGGATTACGGATCAGAGAACTACTTCTGGAGACATGGCGTCTGGTACATCATGCAACCCGACGGACTTGAGAAAATGTTCAAGACCCGAAGGGAAGTCCTCGACGAAATGCGCGACCGAATCGAAAAGGAATATAATGAACAAGGCATCGAGTTCGACAAGGATTCCATCCGCATCCGTACCTCCGACAGCGATACCCTCATCAACACGGCAACTTCCAATTGGGAAGCGGGGACCTGACCCCTCATCTACACCCAAAACCCAAACCCTCCACAAAACCGGGGTGGTTCTCAGATCCTCGCCAGGTTTTGAGAACCACCCCCACTTCTCAAAACCTCCCCATACCCTCAGAACCGGGGGGAGTTCTGAGAACCACCCCAGGTTTTGAGAACGGCTTCAGCAGTGGGGAAT
>Ga0169931_10000459_pt1 | contig 66641 bp, 48 predicted proteins | sample Kivu_15m_20L_FD_129675 | JGI IMG/M metagenome (GOLD analysis project Ga0169931, IMG submission 129675) | Freshwater microbial communities from Lake Kivu, Western Province, Rwanda to study Microbial Dark Matter (Phase II) - Kivu_15m_20L... | ecosystem: Environmental > Aquatic > Freshwater > Lake... | reverse complement strand
TGGCTGTGGCTGTGCCGCCCAGGGCCAGGGTGTTGGTGGCAGAACCATTGAGCGTGAGGGTGCCCGTGTTGAGGAAGGCAACATCGTTGCTGATGGCACCACCACCCAGCAGGGACAGGTTATAGGCGCCGGCGGAAGCCAGGAGTGTGTCGAGGGTGATGGCGCCATCGACACGGATGGTGCCGGTCACCTTGTTCTGGATGTCGAGCGTGCCAGCTTTCACGGCACCCTGGAAAGTTGCGCCCGTGGCGGATTGAAGCGCCAGCGTGCCCAATGGAGTGGTGGAGCCGATGCCACCCGTGGCCTGAAAGGCGCCGGAGGCCTGGATGGCCAAGGACCCGCTGCCGCCGGTGGCGGAATCGATGGTGGTGAAAGAAGCCGCGCCCGAGGTGAGGGAGAAGCTGGTGCCATCGGCCAAGGTGAGGGCGCCGAAGGTTGCCGCCGCGGTTCCGCTGGTGATCTGGATGGACTGGAGCACGTTGGTGGTGGCGAGCGTGATGGCCTGGTTGCTGGTGGCGAGGTTGCCACCGATGGTGGTGGAACCGGCCAGGTGGGTGAGGCCACCTGTGACGGTGAGGTCATCGTCGGTGCCATCACCCAAAGTGGCCATGCCGGTGTTGGCCAGCGTGGCGGCTTGCTGGATGACGGTGTCGCCCAGCAGGCTGATGGCGTAGGGCTGGGCGTAGGTGGTGAGGCTGTTGGCGGAGAGGTTCGCCTGGAAGGTAACCGATCCGGTGCTGGTGGCGGCGGCGGATTGCAGTTGGAGTTCATCGATGCCGGAGACGGTGCCCGCGACGAGGATGGATCCCTTGCCGGAATCGAGTCGCAGGTCGTTGGCGGAACCGGTCACCGCCTGAAGGGAGATGGCGGCGCCCACATTTCCATTCGCCGTGGTGGTGATGGAAACCAGCGCCCCGGCGGCCGGGGTGGACAGGGTGATGGCGCTGTCGAAGGTGATGGAACCGCCGGTGGTGGTGAGGTTGTCGGCCAGGGTGACGGCACCGGCACCGGTTTGGCTGATACCGACACCGGCGACATTGCCTGTGGTGATGGCTTTGAGGCTGATGGGGCTATCGGATTGGACCGAGACCGAACCGCCGGTTTCCACGGAGCCTGAGAAAGTGAGCGGGCCGGCGGAGGAAATCGCCGCCAAGTTGCCCGCCACCTTGGAAGCCACGGGGCCCAGGGTGACCGATCCGCCTTCGAAAGTGACGCCTTGCAACAGGGAACCTGTCGCGCTGCCGAACCCTGCGGTGGAAGCCGTCACCAGGGCGGTGCCGGCCTTAAGCGCCAGATTGTTGGTTTGGCCTTTGGTGGCGTAGATGCCGGCGGTGCCGCCGGTCACCGTCAAGTTGCCGGTGGCCTCGATGGCATGGTTGCCGGCATTGACCTGGAGGGCATCATCGAGCAGGAAATCGCCGGTGACGATGATGTCGGACGACAGGATGGTGGTGGAACCGGAACCGTAGAGTTTGGTGGCCGTGTTGATTTCGACCTGGCCATCGGCGGTAGAGACGGAGATGGTGCCGTTGCCTGTTCCGGAGCCGATGCGCAGCAGGGCCACGCCGGCGGTGGCATCTGCCGCGGCGAGGAACGCGTCGGAAAGCAGGATGGGCGCGCCGGACTTGTCACCGAGGCCCAGGGCCACGCCGGCGGTTTTCGACGTGACGGCGAGCAGGCTGAGATCAGCGAGTGTGCCGCCGGAGGCGAAGGCGAAGTTGTCGGTGGTGACGGCGAGGCTTTTGCTGTTGCCGGCCACCGAACCGGACGAGGTGAAGCTGATGGAGGGGGCCAGGAGGGTGGCGTTGCCAGCCAATGTCAGCTTGCCGGCGAACTCAATGGGCGAGGCGGAAGAGAACACCCCGGAGAGGGTGATATCGGTGATGACCGTCTTGCCGCCGGTGCCGGCGTTGAGTGTGAGCAGGTAGCCGTTGGATTGCACCGAGGCGAAGGTGATGGGGGCCCCGGAGGGAAACGCACCGCCGTTGGTGGTGTCGACCAGGGTGTTTCCAGCCAGCGATAGGGCTTCGAGGCTGGAGGCGGTGCCAGCCGTGGCGAGGGTGCCGATGGCGGTGACGGTGTTGCCCGGTTGGGCGCTGATACCCGCGGTGGCCAGCGTTTTGGCGGTGCCGGAGGTGCCCAAGTAGGTGGTGCCCTGGTTGGCCAGCAGCAATTTGCCACCAATAGTGTTGGAGGCACCCTGGAGCCTGAGGGCGTAATTGGCCTGCTGGGCATCGAGATTGCCGGTGGTGGTGAGGTTGCCTGTCACAGTCACCGTGCCGGTGGCGGAGACAATGGTGACAGTACCCGCTGTCAGCGTGGAGGAAAACGTGGCCGGGCCGGTGTTGGTGAGGGTGACCGAGCCCAGGTCGGTGCCCACCGCGCCGTTGACGCTGACGGCACCCGAGGTGTCGAAGGCGATGGCGGAGGTGGAACCACCGGCGGTGCCGCTGATGGCGCCGGTTGTGATGGGCGTGGAGGCGCCGGCGCCCAGGATGAGGCTGGCGCCATTGGCCAGGTTGACCGCGGGCAGGGTGATGGCGCCGGTGCTGGTGCCGCCAATCTGGCTGGTACCCGAGACGCTGAGCGGATTGGTGGTGGCCAGGTTGAGCACGCCTGTGCCCTGGGCCGCGAGGGAGACTCCCGCCAGGGTGATGGATGAGGCGGCGGTGGCTGTGAGGCCACCATCGAACGCCAAAGCCCCGGACATGGCGACTGAGCCAGTGTTGAGAAGGGTGACCGGGGCGGTGACGGTGATGCCGGTGATGTCGAGCGAGTAGGCCTTGGCCGCGGTGGTGAGCGAGCCGAGTGTGGCGCCGGCTGGGAGCGAGATTTTTCCGGTGGTGTCCTGAATGGCCAGGCTGGAGTCATCCAGGGCGCCGGTGAAAGTGGCGCCACCGGTATTGACGAGAGTCAGCGCGTTGACCTTGGAGGTGGGGCCTGACACCGTCAACGCGCCGGTGGCGTTGATGGCAACATTTTCCGATCCGGTACCAGTCAATTGGGCCAGGGTGATGGCGCCGGTGCCGGTGGACAGGGAGGAGCTTGCCAGCAGGGTGACGGGTGCCAGCTTCAGGGCGCTGTTGGTGGTGGCCAAGCTGCCGCCCAGTTGGATGCCGGAGGAGGCGGTGGCGACCAAGCCTCCGGTGAAGGCGAGGGAGTCGGTGGCGGAGTCGCCGAGCGTGACGGCGCCGGTGTTCAGCAGCGTGACCCCGTTGGTGACGGCGACCTTGGAGCCGGTGAACGATAGATCAAAGGCTCCAGCGCCCGTGGTCAGGCTGGTCACCGCCAGGTCGGCGAGGAAGCTCATCGCGGTGGAGGCGCTGGTGAGAACCAGGCTGGAAACCGGGGAAGGGGTGGAGCCGTTGTAGCCGATGGCACCCTGGAACACGGCGGAATCGGCCTGGGTGACCGTGACCGTGCCCACACCCTGGCCGATGGCCCCGGAGACAACGACAGCGCCCGAGGTGTCGAAGGTCAGATGGACTGGTGTGACCGAGGAACCGTTGCGGGCGAAGCTGCCCGTCTGGATGGGGCCGGAGTTGCCTGCGCCCAACCGCAAGGTGGTTCCCCACCGGGCCAGCACATCGCCGAGGGTGATGGCCTCGCTTCCGGCGTCGATTTGGCTGGAATCGGAAACGGCCAGTGCGCCCAGGGTGATTTTCTGGTTGTTGGTGGAAAGTTTGCCACCCAGTTCGGACGGACCGGTTGTGTGGGTCAGGCCCCCATCAAAAACAAAGGCATCGGTGGGCAGGTCGCCCAGCTTGACCAGACCGGTGTTGGTGAAGTTGACCGGTTGGGCGATGGTGGCTCCGCCTGTGAGGCTGATGGCAAACGCGGCTGGTGCCGTGATGAGGCCGGGCAGATTGACCATGCCGGTCATTGTGACAGCACCTGTCTGGCCGGCGACCCCCAGGGTGAGCACTCCAGACCCGCTTAAAATGCCGATGGAGATGGGCGCTGATCCGCTGGCGAGGCGGGTGTCGGCGGTGAGGATGACATCTCCTAGGTCCAATGCGGAATTGCCGCTACTGAAGGATCCGGCCAGGTACGCATTGGAAGCACTGGAGGAAACCAGGCCGCCGGTGAGGATGAAGGTGTCGGTGGCTGCATCGCCCAGGGTGACAACGCCAGTGGTGTTGAGGACCGTGGTGCCGCCCACGGTGGTATCGCCCAGCAGGGTGAACCCGTAGGCGTTGGAGGATGCCGCAGCGGACAGGTTGCCGGTGATGTTGACGGCGCCGGTGACCCGGAACGGATTGACACCAACGATGTCGAGGATGGACAGGTTACCAGCCGCCAGAGAACCGGAAAGGTCAAAGCCCCCGGCCTGAGTGACGGTGAGGGTGCCCAGGCCGGACCATTTGCCGGTGGCATTGACCGCGCCCGTGGTGATCAAAAACAGGTTGCCGCTGGCTCCGGTCACGCCGGCCAGGGTGAGGACCGTGTCCAGGCCGGACCCAAGCGTGAGTTGGTTGCCCTGCATCAGCGTGGTGTTGCCCAGCAGGATGGTCATGCCGGTGGCCCCGGCCTGGGGCAACAAGGAGGTGTTGGCGGCGAGAGAGAGGGAGCCGGATGCCGGGCCGCCCAACTCGATGGTGGACGCTGGGAGGTAGTATTTTTGGGTGCCGGCCAGCGTGATGGACGATTGGGTTTTGGCGGTGAGGGCGCCCTGGAACGCGACGGAGTGAGCGGCCCCGTCACCCAGCCGCAAGGAGCCGGTGTTGTTGAACGCGGCATCTCCCCGGAAGGTGGTGGTGGTGCTGTCGAATTGCAGGCTGTAGCTGCCAGCGTTGAAGGCGGAGTTGGCGCCCAGTGTGGTGGCTGATCCGGTGAAAGCCACGGTGCCGGTGGTGCCTGACAGGATGGTGAGGCTGGGTGCCAAGGTGCCGCCCACGGTGGCGGTGAAGGTTGCCGATGCGTTGGAAAGGCCAAGTGACTCGACATCGATCGTGCCGGAGGCGGTCACCGGGCCACCGGCAAGGGTGAGAGTGGTTCCGGTGGCCTTGGCTGCGCCAGCCACCTGGCGCAGGGATATGGCGCCGGTGCCGGTGGATAAGCCCAGGCCGGTGCCATTTGCCAGAGTGATGGCACCCAGTGAAATGGGCCCGTTTTGCGTGGAGAGGTTGAGGGTATCGGAAACCAGCACGCCGGTATCGGCATCGCCGAGGGTGAGACCGGCGCCGTTGGTGGACGCGGCGACATTACCGGCGAGGGTGAGGGCCGAGGGGGCGGAGACTGTCAATCCGCCGGTGAAGGTGGCCGTGGTGGAACCGCCGCTACCGAGGATGACATTTCCAGTGTTCGACAGCGTGGTGGCGCCTGCGATGGTGCTATCGCCCAACAGGCTGAGGGCGTAGATGCCGGCGCCGGCAGTCAGACCCGTGGTGAGCGTCAAGGCGTCGGACAGGGTCACGGTGCCAGTGACCGCAGAGCCGATGGTGAGCAGGCCAGCGCGGACTGCGGCGGAGAACGAGGCGTTGGCGGCCTGGGTGAGTGTCAGGCCGGCGAGTGAGTTGGTGGCGCCGATGGTGTCAAGGAAGCTGACGCTTCCGGTAGTGGCGAGGGTGAGTGAGCCGGGACCATCCACCGTGCCGGCGGCCTGGATGTTGCCGCTGGTGCTTGTGATGACAAGGGTGGTGCCGTTGGCGATGGAGGTGGCTGAGCCGGCGGCACCGATGGTGGCGGCGCCGGCGGCGGTGGTGATCTGCGAATTGGCGGAGACGGTCAGGGTTTCGAGCGATATCCCGGCACTCAATAGGGCGCTAATGCTGCCGGCGAGGGTGGTGGGGCCTCCAGAGCGGGCCAGGCCACCCTGGAAAGCGAGCGTGTCGGCGGTGGAGTCGCCCAGAGTCAACTTGCCGGCGTTGGTCAGGGTGCCGGCACCGGTGACGACGAGGTTGCCCAGGAAGGCGAGATCGAAGCTGTTGCCGGAGGTTTTGAGGGAGCCGGCGGAAAACAGGCCCTGAAACGATTGGCTGCCAAAGCCGCCGTCGAGCGTGGCGCTTGTGACCGTGACCGCCTGCAAGGTGGCGGTTGTGCCGGTGGTCAGGTTGAGGGTGCCGATCTGGCTGAGGGTTCCGGTGGCGGTGAAGCTGCCGGAGGTGTTCACGGTCAGGTTGCTGGCGGTTCCGGATGCGGCCCCGGTCACGGTGGCCACGGAGATGACCTCGGTGCCGCCATCGCCCAGGGTGAGTGTCACGCCGGCGTTGAGCAACAAGGTTCCGGGGCTGGAGAGGGTGGCGGAGGCGCCTGAGGATCCGACTTTGAGGGACTGGGTGGCCGTGACCACCTGCCCGAGCGCGCCCAGTGTGACGGCTGCTCCGGCGCTGATGGGCCCTGAGAGGAACACCCCGCCGGCGCCGGTGATTTGAGCCGCGCCGGAGGAAGTGATGGCGGCGAGGGTGGTCTTACCGGCACTGGAGCCGAGGGTGGCAACGCCACCGGAGATGGCACCGGTGCTGGTGACGCCGGTCGCGCCGTTCAGGGTCACCGACCCGCCGGCCGTGGTCACCGAGGCCAGGTTCAACTGGGAGTTGGTGGCCAACTGGACCAATCCGGACCCGGTGGTGACGAGATTCTGGAATGATGCCTGACCGACACCGCCAGTCAACGTGATGTCACCCGTGGTGGTGATGTCCTTGGAGGCGGTGATGGTGCCGGCGCTGCCACCGAAGGTGAGGCTGACCAGTGGGGTATTACCGCCCACGGCGGAGCTGAGGGTGGTGCCTGTGGTACCTGTGAGGGTGAGGGCCTTGGCCCCGTCGATGGCCCCGGCGAACTTGAGGACGGGAGCCTCGACCGAGGAGTTGGCACCGAGGGTGATGTCGCTGGCGAACTGGATGCGGGTGCCGGCGGTCAGGGTGGAGCCCAAAGTCACCGTGCCGGCGCCGATCTGGGCAATGGTACCCAGCGAGGCGGTCAGGGAACCGGTGAGGGTGAGGGAGTCCGTATTGTTGAGGGTGATGTCGGAGCCGGCGGTGAAGTTGGAAACCGAGGCGGTGCCGGTGCTGGTGAGAGTGAGGGTGCCGGAAATCTGGCTGGTACCAGACACCGTGATGGAGGATCCGGACAGGCTCAGGTTGTTGAGGTAGTTGGCTGTGCCACCTTTGGTGAAGCCGGTGGAGGAACCGACCGACACGGCTGACCCAGCCTGGAGCGTGAGGTTGTTGGAGGCTTGGCCGGCGATGGAATAATGGCCCGTGGTGCCGCCGGTGATGGTGATGCCGCCGGTGGCTGTGACTGTGTAGGAGCCACCGCTCACCATCAGCGCATCGTTGATGACCAGGTCGCCCGCCACATTGACATTGCTTCCCAATACGGTGGTTGAGCCGGTTCCAATCAGGGTGGTGGGGGCCGGCAGGGCGACCGTATCGGAGCCAATGGCCGGATCACCCACCAGGATCCTGGACGCGCCGTTTCCGATGACCAGTTGGCTGGGGGCCAGCAGGTTGAGTTCAGCCTGGTCGAGTTGCAACTGCCCGCCCGCGCCGGTGCCAAGACCGATGGACTGGGTGGCGTAGGCGGCGATGGTCATCTCGGCCACCGAGGTGAATGGCCCGGAGGAAATCACCAGGTCGGCGGCGGAAAGGCCGAGTTTGTTGCCTCCCCCATCCACGGTGGTGGAACCGGAAAAAGTGAGCGTGCCGGAGGTGGAAAGCTGGGCATTGCCCCCCTGGGTGACGGTGGCATTGGCGAAGGTGAGGGCGCCCTTGGCCTGAATGGTGCTGTCCAGATTGACGCTGCCGCCGATCAGGGTGGGGAAATTAGCGGCGTTCAGGTCGAGCAGTTGGCCCTTGGTGTCCAGTCCGTTAAGGGTCAGGGTTCCCGAGGACAGCGACACCCTAGAGGTTCCCTGCAGGGTGGTCGGTCCCAGGGATATGGAACCCGAGGCCGAAATGACCGCGTGCAGGCTGACTGAAGAGGCGGTGGCTGACAGGGCGCCACCCAGTGTGAAGGTTTCTGAATTGCCGTTGCCGAGAGTCACGCCGCCCGAGTTGAGGAAATCCAGGCCTGCGAGGGTGTTGATGCTGCCGCCGGTCATGGCGACCGAGTAGGGTTGGGCGTACGTGGTGAAGGAGGAGAGGGTCAAATCCCCACCGAGCGAGACCGCGCCGGTGGAGGAAGCGGCGTTGCTTTGGAGCGTCAACCGGCCGGCAGAGATGCTGCCCGTCACGGTGGTTGTGGCGGCACCGGAGATGAGGGTGAGGTCGTGAGTGCCGCCGCTGTTTTGAACCGAACCGCTGATCTGGATGGCGCCCGAACCGGAGACGGCGTTGAAGGTGTTGAGGGTGGCGGATTGGGTGAGGGATACAGGGCCGGTCAGGTTGATGGCGCCCGTGTTGGTGACGAGGTTGGGTGAAGCCGCCAGTTGGATCTGGTTGGGGGCTGTGACGGTGATGCCGCCGCTACCGGTTTCCACCGTGGAGGACAGGGTTGCCTTGTAGCCGGTGAGTTGGATGGCGCCGCCGGTGGTGGAGCCCCCGGCGATGGTGGTCACATTGTTGACGGTGACCGAGTCGAGGTCGCTGGCGCTGCCCACCAAGGCGAGGTCGAGCGAACTGGTTCCGGTAAAGTTGGAGGCGCTCAGGTTCTGGATGGTGACAGTGTCCCGGATGCCGGAACCACTGTTCACCTGGATTTTGGAGAGGGTGAACTTGGAAGGCAGGGTGAGGGTGTAATCGGTGGAGCCGGTGTCGGCGTTGTTCAGAAAAATGTTGGTGGAGCTGGAAAACGAAAGGGCATTGGACCCGGATTGGGTGACGGAAAGATCAGCAGTGCCGGATCCGAAGGAGTTGACCTGAAGGGTGCCCGTATAATTTGCCAAATCGATATCGAAATTAGCTGGATTAACACGCTCCTCCAAGCCCTCCAGGATGAATTCCCGGGGGGTCAGGTTGCGGCGTTCGCGGGCGGAACGCTTTCGCCACAAGTCTAGGGCCTTGGCCAGTTTATCGAGGAAAACCGACGCCATTATAGGCTTCTCTTTCAAATTATATCATCATTACCTAGGCCGTTGCCACCGGTTTTCAGATGCACCCACCTTATAGTAACCAGTTTGCCACGGTTTACTCACTCCCTCGCAACAAAAAATGTGGAAGATGGGAAGAATGTATGCTCCGTCTATTCCACAGAATCTGTTCAGCCGGCCAATTGCCTAACGTTCCCTAGGACACAAGATCAGTTAGTGCAAATAATTATTAAATTAAAATAAATATTTCTCTAGATATTATAATATACATTAAATTGATTGGAGTGGTTTGGAGCACGCTCTGAGGGGTTTTCTGGTACAGTGAGGTAACGATTTGGCCTCCCTGCCCGACATCCACGGGCAGACCGATCCCTGCCTCGGAGGTTTTTGAAACAAAATGATTGCTTTGTTTATCTTGTTGGGAGTGGGATCCCTGCCGGTGGATACCAATGCGGTGCAGCAGCAGGCATTGCCGGTTTTGGAAAAGCACTGCTTCAAGTGCCACGGGGAAACCAAATACCGGGGTGGATTGAGCCTGATCTCCAAACAAGCTCTGGCCAAGGGCGGGGAAACGGGGCCAGCTGTCAATTTGAAGCATCCCGAGCAGAGCATCTTGTGGAAGGCGATCGAGTACGACGGTTTGGAAATGCCTCCGGCCGGGAAGCTTCCTGAAAAAGAGCGGGGAATCCTGCGGGCCTGGATCAGTGCCGGGGCTCCATTGCCCGAGGGGAAGGCGATCACCAAAACCGAGGAGCACAAGAAACCCAGCCTGGAGGACGCCAAAACCTATTGGGCCTACCAACCGGTGAAGCCGGTCCGAGTGCCCCAGGTAGCCGGCAAACAGCCGGGCAATCCGGTGGATGCCTTTTTGCTGGCCAAGCTTCAGGCAGCCGGATTGGGCATGAATCCCCGGGCCGACAAGCGCGCCCTGATCCGCCGGGTCAGCTATGACCTGACCGGCTTGCCCCCCACACCCGAGGAGGTACAGGCCTTCGTGGCGGACAACGCGCCTGATGCCTATGGGAATCTGGTGGACAGGCTGTTGGCCAGCCCCGCCTACGGCGAGCGCTGGGGACGGCACTGGCTGGATGTGGTGCGATTCGCGGAGACCAACGGCTACGAGCGCGACGGGCCCAAGCCCAACGCCTACCGCTACCGGGACTATTTGATCCGCTCGTTCAACGCGGACAAGCCGTTCGACCGGTTTGTGAAGGAGCAAATTGCCGGCGACGAAATCGACCCGGATGATCCGGATTCACTGATGGCGACCGGGTTCTACCGGCTGGGCACCTGGGACGACGAACCGGCCGACCGGTTGCAGGCCACCTTCGACGAGTTCGACGACATCGTCGCCACCACCTCCCAGGCGTTCCTGGGCATGACAATGAACTGCGCCCGGTGCCACGACCACAAGATCGACCCGGTGCCGCAGACCGACTACTACCGGTTGCTGGCCTTCTTCCGAGATATACCCCGGTTTTCCAACGACCGGAATGTGATGTCCTCCACCAGCCAGCGCGATGTCACGCCCAAGGAGAAGCGTGCCGCCTACGAGAAGGAGCTGGAGGAGCGGGAGCGCCAGAAGGAGGCGCTGACCAAAAAGCTCGAGGCGCTTGAGGATGTGATCATCAAGCGCATGCCGGCCGAGGACCAGCGCGCCAGCGAGGGGCTGGACCGGCCCCAGGTGGTGGCCAAACTGAAAAATTTCTGGACCGAGGAGGAAGGCAAGTCGGTGCGGGCCCTGCGCCAGGAGCGGGACAAGATCACCCGCATGCCCACCCCCAGCCAGGAGCTGGCCCTGGCCGTCAACCGCTGCGATCCAAGGCCGCCCGCGACCCACCTGCTTGTCCGCGGGAACCCCCACGCGCAGGGCCAGGTGGTGAAACCTGGATTCCCGGTGGCGCTGGGCGGCGCTGAGCCGGCGATCAGCGATGCCGGTCCCCAGGATCGCTCAGCAGGACGGCGGAAGGTGCTGGCCAACTGGCTGGCTTCACCAGACAATCCGCTCACCGCGCGGGTCTGGGTGAACCGTCTGTGGCAGCATCACATGGGCCGGGGCATCGTGGCCTCGACCAATGACTTCGGCAAGTTCGGCACCCCTCCCACGCATCCGGAGCTTCTGGACTGGCTGGCCGGGGAACTGGTGCGCAACGGCTGGAAGTCGAAGCCCTTGCACAAGCTGATCCTGCTTTCGGAAGCCTACCAGATGAGCAGCGCGGCCAACGCGCAGGCTTTGGCCAAGGATCCCAACAACCAACTGTACTGGCGCTATCCGATGCGCCGGCTTGAGGCCGAGGAGGTGCGCGACAGCATCCTGATGGTGAGCGGGCAACTGAACCGTGAGATGTACGGTCCGTCGGTGTATCCGCCCATCCCGAAGGAGGTGCTGGCGGGGCAGTCGGTGCCGGGCAGCGGCTGGCCCGTTTCGCCGCCGGAGTTGGCCACCCGGCGCAGCGTGTATGTGCATGTGAAGCGGTCGCTGCAACTGCCGGTGCTGGCGCAGCATGACCAGGCCGACACCGACACCAGTTGCCCGGTGCGGTATGTGACCACCGTGCCCAGCCAGGCGCTGGGCATGATCAACGGCCAGTTCAACAACGAGCAGGCCGGCTTTTTGGCCAAGCGGCTGGAAAAGGAATTGCCGGGCAACCTGCCCGGGCAGGTGAAACGCGCGCTGTGGCTGACGACGCAGCGCGAGCCGACCGAGGCCGAGGTGGCCGGTGACATCGCCTACCTGGCGGATCTGAACCGGCGCGGGCTTTCCGCCGGGGAGGCGCTGCGCCAACTGTGCCTGGTGGACCTGGCGGCCAGCGAGTTCATCTACCTAGATTGACGCCCCTGGCGGCGAGCGGAACCAAAGCGGACGGAGCGGGAGAATTGGACATGGATACCAGCCGGCAATTTTGCGGACGCACGCGGCGCGACTTTTTGTGGAACACCGGCGCGGGCTTTCCGGCGGTGGCTCTCTCGGGCATGCTGGGCAGCGACTTTTTGGCCCGGGCCACCCGCGCCGCCGACGGGACGCCCCTGGCCAACCCGCTGGCCCCCAGGAAGCCCCAGGGTGACGCCAAGGCCAAGGCGGTGATCTTTTTGTTCATGTACGGCGGCCCCAGCCACATGGACACCTTCGACTACAAGCCCAAGCTGTATCCGCTGGATGGCAAGACCATCCCGGTGAAGACCTTCGGCCGCGGCGGTCACAAGGACGGAGGCCGGGCGGTCGGCCCCAAGTGGCAGTTCAAGCCGGGCGGCCAGTGCGGCAAGATGATCTCCGACCTGTTCCCCCATTTGCGGGAGCGCGCGGATGACATCGCCTTCATCCACAGCTTCCACGCCGAAAGCCCCATCCACGGCTCGGCGATGCTGATGATGAACTCGGGCCGCCTGTTGTCTGGCCATCCGGCACTGGGGTCTTGGGTGAACTACGGGCTGGGCACGCTGAATGAGAACCTGCCCGGTTTTGTGGTGATGCTGGACAAGACCGGCGGGCCCATCTCGGGCGCCAAGAACTGGTCGAGCGGGTACATGCCGGCGGCTTACCAAGGGACCATCCTTAGGGCCAACGGGCCCACCATCAATGACCTGACCCTGCACGAGGGGATGACCCCGGCCAACCAGCGCCGGTTGCTGGACCGCCTGGCCGAGAAGAACCACGAGCATCTGGCGACGCGGACCGACAACAGCGAGCTGGCGGCCCGGCTGTCGAGCTTCGAGCTGGCCTACCGCATGCAGGCCACGGCTCCCGAGGTGGCGGATTTTGGCAAGGAAGACGCACGCACGCTGGCGATGTACGGCATCGACAAGCCGCGCACCGAGGATTTCGGGCGCAAGTGCCTGCTGGCCCGGCGGCTGGTGGAGCGGGGGGTGCGCTTCATCCAGATCTACTCGGGCGGCGCCCACAACGATGACAACTGGGATGCCCACACCGACATGGTGGCCAACCACGGCAAGCACGCCGGCAACACCGACCTGCCCATCGCGGGCCTGCTGGCCGACCTGAAGCAGCGCGGCATGCTGGACAGCACGCTGATCGTCTGGGGTGGCGAGTTCGGCCGACAGCCCACCGCTGAATACGGCCAGGGCAGCGGCCGGGATCACAACGCCTACGGCTTCACCATGTGGATGGCAGGCGGCGGCATCAAGGGCGGCGTGAGCGTGGGGGCCACCGACGAATTGGGCGCGGCGGCGGTGGAAGACCGGTTCCATGTGAAGAACCTGCACGCCACCGTGCTGGACCGCCTGGGGCTGGACCCGAACAACCTGAGCTACTTCTTCGGCGGCCTGGACCAGAAACTGGTGGGCGTGGAACCGGTGGAGCCGATCAAAAAAATCATGGCCTGACCTATTGGCCATGGCGTTTGCCTGTGATGTGCTGGGGTTGGGTTGTCTGGCGGTGGATGAACTGCTGGTGTTGCCAGCGTTTCCAGCGCCGGACACCAAGACCCGGCTGATCTCGCGCGACCGGCAGGGTGGGGGGCTGACTGGCAACGCGCTGGTGGCCGCCGCCCGACTGGGGGCCCGCTGCGCTTACGCGGGCCCGCTGGGCACTGATGCCGATTCGCAATTTTTGCGCGATCTCTACACCCGCGAGGGGATCGACCTGAGCCGGTCGCAAACCACGCCTTCGGCCAGCCCCATCCGCAGCACCATTCTGGTGGACAAGGGCACCAACACCCGCACGATCCTGTTCGATCTGGCCGGCTCGGTGGAGTGCCCGAATGACTGGCCCCCGGAGGAGGTGATCCGGGGTGCCCGGTTGTTGTTTGTGGATCATTACGGTATTGAGGGGATGATTCGCGCGGCCCGTATTGCCCGTGCTGGCGGCATTTCGGTGGTGGCGGATCTGGAACGGAATGAATGGCCGGGGTTTGGGGACCTGCTGGCCTTGGTGGATCACCTGATCGTCACCCGCTCCTTCGCCACGAAGCTGACCGGCGAGGCGAACCCGGCACGGGCTGTGGACAAACTGTGGACGCCTGACCGGGAAGTGGTGGTGGTCACCTGCGGTGAGCAGGGATGCCACTACCGGGACCGAAGTGGCGAGGCGGGGCACTGGCCGGCCTTCCCGGTGGAGGTGGTGGACACCACGGGATGCGGCGACGCCTTCCACGGCAGCTATGCGGCCGACCTGGCCAGGGGGTTGCCGCTGCGGGAGCGGCTCAGGCGGGCCAGCGCCACCGCGGCGCTGAAGGCGGGGCATCTGGGAGCGCAGCGGGGATTACCGACGCGGGAGCAGGTGGATGGGTTTTTGCGGGGGAGGGGTGGGTGAGTTGTTTTTTTCATGGGCCAAGTTGGCGGAAAGGCCCAGGGGATATTCCTCTGCAAATGCAGCTTAACATCCCTCGTGTGATCGCTAGTTTGCTCGCCCTGGGGGCCTGTTTTTGGGGAATACTTTTGTCCCCTGTGATTGCCCAGACTATTGAAAAGCCGATGGTTCTTCTGACTCTTGGCCCCGGTTATGTTGTCACGCTGGGTTACCTGATTTTGGTGTTTGTTCCTCCTGCCCTGCCGGCCCGTCTGCTCATTTGGGGCCTATCAGTTCTGGTTCAGGGGGCGTGGTTGGTTTGGTATGGCATTGATTTGGTGCGGCACTTGGCCCAGGGTGGAAGTTGGAACGAGCCACCTTTGTTCCTGGGCTGGTGGCTTTTCGCAACCGTTTGCTCAATTGTCGGGCTGTTGCTGGAAAAGGAACCGGGTTCGAAGGAGAGTGCCTGACCGATAGTCTCCATATTAGGCGTCCTGGGTTGCGGAGTTGGCGGTCGGCTAATTCTTGTAAATCGTACCGTTTCGCTCATGGCCTTTGGCGACAAGATTTCTAGGACCGAAACCAGAAGCCCTTCTTGATTCGATGGTAAGCCAATAGAGCCAAATAGGAGGCACCCATTCCAGTCAGGAAACACTGGATTCCGATCTTCACCATTTCCGCGACATCGCCCTCATTGCGGGTACGAATGAAAGGGAGTATATTGGAATCTGTAAACTTGGGTATGGGTATTGATTTCCAGTGGAAATAAAGGGCGGCGCAGGAGGCGATTTCGGCAAATACGATGGTGAAGAAGGCGATATGTTTTGCCCGGGGCGAGTCGGTCGGGGTTGAGAAGGCGTGGTAGCCGACCACCGGCGGCACGATGAAAAGGCCGGCGAGCAAGCCCAATGCGATCGTTTCAAAGGCCACCCTCGTGCTGTAAAGGACGGCGGCGCTGAGGCCGACCAGGAAGGTGAACAGAATTGGCAGAAACGGGGTTGTTTCCTCGGATGGGGATTCCTTGGGGATGATCGATTCTTCCGTCCGCAAGGAGTTGGGGTACATGGTCTATCCCAGGGCAGGCGTCCTTTGAAGCCTTAGAATACAACCACCTTACTTCGCAGCCTTCTCCTTCACCTTCAAGCTCGCCACCAGCTCCTTCAGGGCCTTTGTTCCCTCGGCGTTTTCGGGCAGGGGCTTGTCGCCCAATTGCTTCAGCAGCTTGTCCCAGACCACATTCAGTTCGCCCTGCATGTCACCCGTGTTGGCGGTCATGGCGATGACGGTGTCTTGTTTGGGAAGGACGATGCAGAATTGGCCGTCCTTGCCGTCGCCGCGGAAGGCGCCGTTGCGGCAGCGCCAGAACTGGTAGCCGTAGCCCTGGTCCCAGTCACTTTTGGGATTGCTGCCATTGGAGGTTTGCCGGGAGGTGGCCTGCTGCACCCAGCGCTCGGGGATGAGCTGCTTGCCGTTCCATAGGCCCTTTTGCAGGTAGAGCTGGCCGAACTTGGCGATGTCTTCCGTGCGGGCGAACAGGCCGTAGCCGCCGATGGACACGCCCTGGGGGCTGGCGTCCCAGCGGGGGTTGGTGATGCCGAGGGGCTCGAACAGGCGTGGCTTCAGGTAATCGAGCACGGTCTGGCCGGTCACCTTCTGCACGATGGCCGACTGCATGTAGGTGGCGGGGGTGTTGTACTTGAAGTGAGTGCCGGGCTTGTGGGGCACCGGGTGGGCCAGGAAGATCTTCACCCAGTTGCCGTTGGGTTCGGCGCGGAAGTTGGGCTCGGTCTCGTGGCCGGTGGACATGCAGAGCAGGTCGCGGACCCGCATTTCTTTCAGGTTCTTCGAAGGCTCCTTGGGGGCCTCGTCGGGGAAGAATTTCAGCACCTCGTCATCCAGCTTCAGCTTGCCCTCGGCAATGGCCAGACCCACCGCGGTGGAGCAGAAGCTCTTGCTCAGCGACCAGAGCACATGCGGGGTGTCCGGCGTTTGCGGTTGCCACCACGCCTCGGCGATGACCTTGCCATGGCGCACCACCATGACGCTGTGCATGGTGTTCACCTTCTGGTCCAGCGTGGCGATGAACTCGCGGACCGCCTCGGAGGAGACACCCTGGGATTCGGGCGTGGCACGGGGCAGGGCCTTGGAGTCCTGCGCCGGGGCGGTTTGCAGGGTGAGTGTCAGGGAAACTGCCGCCAGAAAGCCTTGAATCCATCGCATGAGAATACCTCGCTTTGGCGGCAGTATACCCTCGGGAGGTGCGGCTTGGTAGTGAGTGGGGTTATGCACCGCGAAGTTGGGAAGAAATACCCGTTTTCACCGCGAAGACGCTAAGGACGCCAAGGAAAAAATTCCAGAATATGGTTTTAGTTTCCCTTTGTGTCCTTCGCGTCTTTGCGGTGGGTAGATTTTTCTTCTACTACCCGCCGCCCCAGCGGGCGGGGGCGGTCAGGGCGGTTTTCAAGTCGGTCTGGAATTCGGCCCAAGGGATTTCCTCGAAGCCGAGCGACAGCGTGTGGTGGTTGGCCACCTGGGCATCGAACAGGGTGTAACCCCAGACGGTGAGTCGGTCGAGCAGCCAGGCGAGGCTGGCCTTGCTGGCCTGGCTGACCCGGGAAAACATGCTTTCGCCGGCGAACAGGCCGCCCAGCGTGACGCCGTAGAGACCGCCGACCAGTTCATTGTCCAACCAGGCTTCCACGCTGTGGGCCAGGCCGCGGCGGTGCAGTTCGGTGTAGCCTGCCAGTTTTTCGTCGGTGATCCAGGAGCCTTCCGCGCGGTCGGCGCAGCCTTGCATCACCTCGGGGAAAGCTTTGTCGGTGGTGAAGGTGAAGGGGAGTTTGGCGGCCCGGCGCAGGCTGCGGTTGCCGCAACCGGGGTGGAGGCGCATCACGCAGCGCGGTGCGTGGGCGTGCCAGACGGGGCCGGCGGGGGAATCTTCCCAGGGGAAGATCCCGCGGCTGTAGGCGGTGGTGAGCGTGTCGGCATCGATCCGTCCGCCGATGGCGATGCGGCCGTCGCGGGACAGGGCCACCAGCGGATCCAGGAAGGTGAAATCGGGGCGACTGCCGCGTGCGCGTGCCAACGGGAGAGTCCCCGGGAAAAGGATCGGGTCAGCGGGAAGTGACCAGCTTGCCGCGGTCTTTGCCCTGCTTGATCAGCACGGCACCGGGGTAGGCGTCCTTGCTGTTGTTGATGATGACATAGCCGAGGCCGTTCTTGGTGAACATGCCCTCGAGTACCTCGCTCACCGGGGCATCCTTGGCCTTGAAGGTGAGTTTGCCGTTCTGGCTGACGCCGCCCTTGGTGTCGATGAGGATCACCAGGCCCTTGACCTGATCTTTCAGTTCCTGGATGGCCTCTTTCAGGATGGTGTCCTCGAAGTCGACGGAGATTTTGGTTTTGAGGAGATCCTGGGTTTTCTTGGCGGCTGGGATGACCTTGGTGGTGGTTTCCTGGGCCATCAGGGATCTGGTGGGAGCCCAGGTCAGAATTCCTGCCACACATGCCAAGCAGATTAAACGGGCCATAGTTCCTTTACCCCCTGAATAGTGCAAGCTTCCCATTTTTGCCATTTGCCGGTTTTGGCCAGACAGGTGTTGCATTCTAAGGGCATTTTCCCGGGCAATCCAGAGAGCCAAACCGCTTTGGTTGACTCGGATTTGACGGGCGGGGTACAAGACTGGGGCACCGGGGTGAGGCCGCAGGGACGCTGTTTTTCCGTCACGGTGCGTGTGGTTTGGGGATGGATCCCCTTGTTGATCGCACTGGCACCCAACATGGCCCTGAAAGGCGGTGGGTCTCGCGACTGGGAGCGATTGCTCTCAGGTGAGGCTCGCGGTCCGATTGCGTCCCTGGCGAGACTGGGGCTGTGGCTGGCCAGCGGCCTGTATGGCGCCGGGTGGTGGCTGCGTGAGGCCTTTCGCAAAAAACCCGTCCAACTGACGCGCCCCGTGATCAGCGTGGGCAATTTGACCGTGGGGGGCACGGGCAAGACTCCCGCCGTGGCCTGGATCGCCCGTTGGCTGCGGGATCGTGACATCCAGGTGGCCCTGCTCAGCCGTGGCTATGGCGCCGACGACAACCGCCAGAACGATGAGGCGCTGCTTTTGGAGGAGATCCTGCCGGACGTGCCCCATCTGCAGGGGGCGGACCGGGTTGAGACCGGAAAAACCGCCATTGATGAGCTGGAAAGTCAACTGCTTTTGCTGGACGACGGCTTCCAGCACCGCGGGCTGGCACGCGATCTGGACCTGGTGCTGATCGACGCGACCTGCCCGTGGGGTCACGGCCACCTGCTGCCCCGGGGTTTGCTGCGCGAGCCGGTGGGCGGCTTGAAGCGGGCCCACGCTGTGCTGCTGACCCGCTGCGACCAGGTGGAAGCTGATCGATTGGCAGACCTGCGGGCCTTGCTGGAGCGCAGGTTCCCCGACTTGCCGGTGGTGCTGACGCGGCACCATGCGGTGGGGCTGGCCCGCGAGGGCGAGGAAGATCTACTGCCGCTGGAGGAACTGCGGGGCCGGGATGTGGCCGCCTTCTCGGGCATCGGCCGGCCTGAAGCCTTCCGCAAGACGCTGGAACAGCTTGGCGCGCGCGTGGTGGACCAGCGCGTGTTCCCGGATCATTTCGCCTACGACCGCGAAACCGTGCGCGATTTGCGCCTGTGGGCCTCCAGCCTGCCCGAGGGCACTGTGATGGCCTGCACCCGCAAGGACCTGGTCAAGCTGAGGATGGCGGACCTGGGCGGACGGCCGCTGTACGCGCCGCATGTGGAGCTGGAAATCCTCGAGGGGCAGGAAATCCTGGAGGCGCTGCTGGAAAAGCAGCGCGAGGCGGCCCTGGCCGCGGAACAAGTCGACAACGATTCGGTCATCCACCTGCGTGAGCTGGAGGAGCCTTCGGGCTACGCCGGCCCCTACATCGAGGAACAACCATGAGCGGCGCTGAGTACCCGGCACCTATGGACCTGACAGGCCTTCGCACCTATTCGCTGTCGGACCGTCCCAGCAAGGTGTTCGCCGACGATCTGGGCAAGCCGATCGGCGCGGGGGCGACGGTTTCGCAGTGGCTGGACGCGTTGCCCAAGCAACTGGCGGCCAATAGCCTGCGCCGGGTGCGGGATGAACTGGTGCGCGCCAAGCGCGAGGGTCGCCAGGTGGTGGCGGCCATCGGCGGCCATGTGATCAAGGTGGGCTGCGCGCCTTACCTGAACAGTTGGCTGAAGCAGGGCGTGGTGACGGCGGTGGCCATGAACGGCGCGGCGGCGATCCACGACTTCGAACTGGCCTACCGGGGACGCACCAGCGAGGATGTGGGCGCGGTGCTCTTGAACGGCAATTTCGGCATGGCCCGCGAGACCGCCGACGCCATGGCGCTGGCTTCGGCCCGAGGGGCGGTGGCGGGATTCGGCCAGGCGCTGGGGGAGCACCTCGAACAGCTTGACAAGGCGGGCCAACTGGCCAACCCGGAGGCGAGCCTGGTGCTGGCGGCCTACCGTGCCGGCGCATCGTGCACCATCCATGTGGCCATGGGCACCGATGTGGTGCACATGCATCCGCAGGTTTCCGGGGGCAACCTGGGCGCGGCGTCGATGGTGGATTTCCGCCGGCTGTGCACGGTGGTGAGCCGGCTGGCGCACGGCGTGTGGTTCAACATTGGCAGCGCGGTGATCATGCCCGAGGTGTTTCTGAAGGCCGTGTCGGTGGTGCGCAACATGGGACACGACCTGTCCGGCCTGGTGGCGATCAACTTCGACAAGGAATCGAAATACCGCACCGCGACCAACGTGCTGTCGCGGCCCGCGGCGGTGGGTCTGGAAATGACCGGCAACCATGAGATCTTGCTGCCGCTGATGCACGCGGCGGTGTCCGAGGGTTTGGCCGCCGCCGGCAAAGGCGGCGAAACTGGAGCGCCCAGCGCGCAAAGGCAGGCAGCATGAGCGTGGAAACCAACGCCTGGGGCGCCGATCTGGCCGACCTGGTGGGCAAGCTGGGCGAGCCGGAAGTGCTGGTCCTGGGCGACCTGATGCTGGACCGCTATGTGTGGGGCGACGCCGAGCGCATCAGCCAGGAGGCACCGGTCATTCTGCTGCGGGCCGACCGGCGGGAGGAGCGTCTGGGCGGTGCCAGCAGCGTGTCGATGATGCTGAGCCATCTGGGCGCGCGGGTGAAGCTGGCCGGGGTGGTGGGCGCCGACGATGACGCCCGCCGCGTGCGCGGCCTGCTGGACGACCTGAGTATCGACCACTCCACGGTTCTGGTGGACGAGACGCGGCCCTCCACCGTGAAGGAGCGCTACATCGGCCGGGCGCAGCAGAAACACCCGCAGCAGATCCTGCGGGTGGATTTCGAGCAGCGGGCGGCCCTGGAAAAGGCCGTGGAGGATCGCCTGTCCATGGCGCTGGACTCGGCGCTGGCTACCGCCGACATCGTGCTGGTGAGCGATTATGACAAGGGGGTCTGCACGCCCGGCCTGCTGCGCAAGCTGACGGACAACTGCCGCCGGCGTGGGATTCGCATCCTGGTGGATCCGACCCGGGGCGGGGACTACGGCAAGTACCGGGGCATGTCCTCGATGACGCCCAACCGTCTGGAGGCGGGCCTGGCCACCGGGCGGGTTCTGGATTCCATCCCCGAGGCGCTGGCCGCGGCGGAGCAGTTGCGGTCCACCCTGGACCTGGAGGCCGGGATCGTCACGCTGGACAAGGAGGGCATGGCGCTGGCTGGCGGCCGCGGGCCGGGGCTGGTTTTCCCCGTGCGGCCGCGGCAGGTGTATGACATCACCGGGGCGGGCGACATGGTGTTGGCGGTGCTGGGGCTGGCGATGGCCTCGGGGGCCGATTACGGGCAGGCCATCCGCCTGGCGAATGTGGCCGGCGGGCTGGAGGTGGAAAAGATCGGCGTGGCCCCGGTGAGCCGGCAGGAGATCCTGCAGGACCTGGCGCGAGGGGGTCACTCGGGCCGGCCGGGCAAGCAGGTGGCGCTGCCAGATTTGCTGTCGCAACTGGATCTGGTGCGGGCTGGCGGATCGAAGGTGGTGTTCACCAACGGTTGCTTCGACCTGCTGCATGCCGGGCATGTGCAGTATCTGGCGGAGGCCCGGGCGCAGGGTGACCTGCTGGTGGTGGGGCTGAACAGCGACGCCAGCGTGGCGCGCCTGAAGGGTCCGACACGGCCGGTGAACCCGCAGGAGGCGCGGGGTGCCGTGCTGGCGGGTCTGGAAAGTGTGGACTTTGTGGTGGTGTTCCAGGAGCAGACGCCGGTGGAACTGATCCGGGCCATCCGGCCCGATGTGCTGGTGAAGGGGGCCGACTACTGCAAGGACAAGGTGGTGGGGGCCGACCTGGTCGAGTCGTGGGGTGGGCGAGTCCACCTGGCCGACCTGAAACAAGGCTATTCCTCCACCCGGTTGATCAACCGCATGGAGGCAGCGTGAGCCTTACCAACCGGTCCCGAAGTCTTGCCGTGTTCATCCCCGGCTGGGTGGGTGACGCGGTCATGGCCACGCCGGCCCTGCTGGCCCTGCGCCAGGCCCATCCGGGCTGGCGGATGGTGGGCGTGGGCAAGCCCGCCCCCATGGCGGTGCTGGAAGGGCTGGACCTGTTTGACGGGCAGGTGGTGTGCGCCGGCAAGGGCTGGGACAAGGGCACCCTGGAAATCGCTCGCCGGATCCGGCCGATGGGAATCAGCAAGGCGGTCCTGCTTTCCAACAGTTTTCGCACGGCGCTGTCGGCCTGGCTGGGCGGGTGCGGCGAGCGGATCGGGCTGGCCATGCACGGGCGCGGCCGGCTGCTGAACCGGGCACTTCGTCCCACGCTGGACGATTCGGGCCGAAGGGCGATCCACCCGGCCTTGCTGGAATACAACCGGATCGCCGAGGCGGCGGGGGCCGAGGACCCCGGCAAGCGGTTGCGTCTGGCGACCCGTCCGCAGGATGAGGCGGCGGCCGAGCAGGTGTGGGGACTGACGGGCCTGGGTGACCGGCCTGTGGTGGTGATGAATCCGGGTGCCGCCTTCGGTCAGGCGAAATTTTGGCCACGGCAGTATTTCGCGGAGCTGGCCGGGCGGCTGGCCGGTCAGGGTTTCGGCGTGCTGGTTTTGTGCGGTCCGGCGGAAGCGCAACTGGCGCAGGCGATCGCCAGCGACGCGGACAACCCGCAGGTGCAGGCTCTGGCCCACCCGCGCGGACCGGATCCCAGCCTGGGGCTCAGCAAGGCCTGCGTGCGACGGTCCGCGTTGCTGGTCACCACCGACAGCGGCCCGCGGCATTTCGCCCAAGCCTTCGATGTGCCGGTGGTCACCCTGTTCGGCCCCACGCACATCGGCTGGACGGAGACCTGGCATTCCCAATCCATCCACCTGCAAAAGCAACTGGATTGCGGCCCCTGCCAGCAGCGGGTCTGCCCCCAGGGCCACCATCGCTGCATGACCGAGCTGACCGTGGACGAGGTCCACCGGGCCTGCATGAAACTGCTGGGCTTGCACGGTGGCCACGCCTTGCCCCTGGCCAGGAGCGCCGGATGATGATTCCCCTGCTGGTGCTCTTGATCCTGGGGGTGGCGGTGTCCTTCGCCATCCGCCTGGGAACACGACGGCCCGGCCCTGTGGGCCGGATGATTGTCCACCCGGCCTGGCGGCACCGCCTCAGCGGCTGGAACCTGACCGACCCCGACCGCCTGACAGCGCTGGCCGGCGTGCGTGTCACCGGCCACCGGGACCGGCATGTCCGCCGCACGCACCTGGGGCCCGCCAACGCGGTGCGCGGGGTGTGCGCCTTCCTGAAGATCGAGACCCGGGTCCGGTGGAGGCAGAAATGGAAGGCCTGGCGTGACGGTCTGGGCTTTGTCTCACTCTCCCAGCGCGAGGCCCGGCTTTTGAACAGCCTGGAGCGCGAGCGCTTGCCCGGGCCCGGCTGGATCGCCTTCGGCCGCGACAGCAGGGGGCGGGATTTCCTGCTGGTGGCCGAGAATCAGGGCACCGCTGATCTGGGAGTTTTCCTGTCTGAAGAAGCGAACGGATGGCGGCGCCGGCGGGCAGCGATCAAGCTGGGCCGGGCCATGGCTCGGCTGCACGCGGCAGGTTTCATTCACCAGGACTTGTACGCCAAGCATATCCTGGTGGATGTGGAAACGGGCGAGCCCACGCTGCTGGACTGGCAGCGGTCCCGCCGGGTGGTGGAACTGCCCCGCGACGCGCGCCTGCGCGACCTGGCCGCACTACACGCCACGGTGGGTGAAGCCCTGGCCGGTCGGCGCGAGCGGCATCTGCTGCTGCGGGCCTACCTGCGCGAGGCACGCCGGCGGGCCGGGTGCCTGTGGGGCGGCTTCGCGATGCGGCGGGAGGAATCATACGACCCCGGGGAATTCACCCGGGAGGAGCGCAAATGGCTGCTGCGTCCCGACCTGGAATCCAACGCGGCGGAGCTGGTCTTCGCCGAGGCGAACCGCCTGTTGAGGCGGCGCCATGTGCGCGAGAAGCGACTGGGATCGGGCCGGGCTGACGGGCTGAATTGGATCCCGCTGGCCGGCGAGGAGATCATGGTCACCTCGTCGTGGCCGCCGGAGCAGAGCCGCGCGGGCAAGCCGCAGCGCAACCGGCTGGAGGCGGCGATTCGCGAGGCGATGGAGACCGCCGAGGGTTCCGGTGAATTCACGGGCACCCTGTGGCTGGACGGGGACCGGGAGGCGTTTATCCGGGGCCGCCTGGACCGGGAAACGGAGGGGGACGCCCCGCTGTGGCATTCGGAGGAGTGCCGCGAGGCTGGCCTGTACCACCAGTTGGAAAAGCATGCCGTGCCGGGGCCCAGGGTTCTGGCCGTCGGGCGGAGCACGGCCGGTCCGGGCAAGAGCGCCACCTTCGTGATGGTGGAGGCGGCTGCCAACTCCATGCCGCTTCCGGCCTGGTTTCGGGCCGGTAAGAGTGGGGCGCGCGCCACCGACGAAGTGCTGGCGGGGACAGGCAGGGTGCTGGCCAGGGTGCACGGGGCCCGATGCCTGCTGACGCGGGGCGCGGAGTCCTTTTCCACCCGGGCGGATGAACCCATCGGGAATGACGGAAGCCCGGACCGGGTGGCCCTCGCACCGGGGGGCGCGTCGCGCTCCATCTGGAGCTGGCTTTGTCGCGGGCGCGACCTGGAAGTGCTTTGCCGGCAATTGGCGCGGGCTGGAGCCCCCGCAACCGGGCTGGCGCGGCTGCGCGCGGCCTACGCGTCCGAACTGGCGCAAACCCGCCAGACGGGGGACGGCGTGGCCGGAACCGACCAAACGGGAGGTGGATGGATGGAAAATGAGGACACCGCTGGAACCACCGCTCGTTACCGCAGCCTGCCCAGGCCGCGTCAGGGCTGGTGGAAAGCGTGGACCCGCGGCACGCTGCGCGGGGTGGAGCGCGCCGATTGGCCACGGCTGGCCGGCGTGGATTGGGCCGCCACCATCATGGACGCCAACCTGACGGACCGTTTCCACTCGAAACAGGGCCGGAGCGTCGCCCGCTGGACACTGGCTGATCCCCGGGGTGAACGCGACCTGTCCGTTTTCGTCAAGCGCCACCACAAGTTGCCGTGGCTGCACGGCCTGTTCGCCTGGCTGGCTCCCGGAGGGAAGTGGTCGCCGGCGCTGCAGGAATGGCAGCACCTGGAATGGGCGCAGCGCCAGGGGGTGCCGGTGCCCGAGGTGGTTGCCGCCGCCGAATACCTGGGGCCGGGCACCAAACTGTCGAGCGTGCTGGTCACCGAGGAACTGACCGGCATGCTGCCGCTGCACGAGGCCATTCCAATGGCGGCCCGGGGTTTGCCTCCCCACGCGTTCCGGCGAATGAAGCGCGGGTTGGCTGGGGAGATGGCCCGGCTGTCGCGGTTGCTACACGACCGCCGCTGCTTCCACAAGGACCTGTACCTCTGCCACTTCTATGTGCGTGAGGAAGATCTGCGCCAGCCGCCCGCCGACTGGCGCGGGCGGGTGGTGATGATCGACCTGCACCGCCTGGCCCGTCACCGGTTCACCTACTGGTGGTGGCAGGTCAAGGATCTGGCGCAGTTGCTGTATTCCTCGGAAGTGGAGGGGGTGACCGTCCGCGACCGCCTGGAGTTTTGGCGGGCTTACCGTCGGCTGGGTGAGGACACCCGCACCCTGCGACTGATCGGTGCGCTGGTGCGGGCGAAATACCGCCGGTACGCCGAGCACAACCGCAAGCTGAAGCAGAGGAAAGGCCAGACGGCGCATCCGACGCCCCGGCAGACCCCGGCTGACAAGGCGGCCTAGGCCGCCTAGGCCCGGACTGAAGAAAAACCGACCGAGACGCCGATAAGACACGGATAACACGGAACACCGCCCGGGAGCGGCACCGATGCAAGGATGGGGAACAGGGGCATGGACATAGCCTTCTGCTACGAGAGCGTGCTTCCCGAGCGCGGCGGGTGCGAGATGTACATCGCGTCCCTGGCCCGACGCCTGGCCCAGGACGGCCACTCGCTGCACCTGTACGCGTCCCGTTGGGATGAAGCCAAACTGCCCAAGGGGATGCATTTCCACCGGGTGGCAGTCTCGAACTGGCCCCGGTCGCTGCGGCCCTGGCGATTCGGCTCGGCCGTGCTGCGCGCGCTGAAGGGCAAGGACCATGACGCCACCATCGGCTTCGACAAGACCTGGGGCCTGGACATCCTGTACCCGCAGGGCGGTCTGTACGCCGCCAGCGCCGAGCAGAACATCCTGAAGGAGCCCACCCAGGCCCGCCGGGACTTCATGCGGCTGGTCAAGAGGTTCGACCTGGCGCACCAGAGTTTTCTGGCCATCGAGCGCAAGCAGTACCTGGGCAAGCGGGGATCCCTGGTGATCGCCATCAGCGAGATGGTGCGCGGGCATTTCCAGAAGTTCCACGGCATCCGGGGCGAGGACCTGCGGGTGGTTCGCATCGCCACCAATCCCGACCGCTTCAGCGAGCAGGACCGGCCGCTGAGGCGCCATCTGGTGCGCGAGAAACACGGCATACGGCCCGAGGAAGTGGTGGCACTGTTCTGCGGCATGAACTACCGCCTGAAGGGGCTGATCCCGCTGTTGCACGCGGTGGCCCTTTTGCCCAGGGAACAGCCCTTCCGCCTGCTGGCCGTGGGAAGTTCCGACACCCGCGAGGTGCGGGCCGTCGCCCGGAAGCTGGGTGTGGAGGACCGGGTGGTTTTCGCGGGATACTGCCGGGACATGCGGGACGGCTATTTCGCGGCGGACCTTTTCGTGCACCCCACCTTCTACGACCCCTGCTCGCATGTGGTGCCCGAGGCCATGAGCTGCGGGTTGCCAGTCATCACCACCCGTTACAACGGTGCCAGCGAGCTGATGAGCCCGCCGAGGGAGGGGTTCCTGGTTGATGACCCGCACCGGCACCATGAGCTGGCCGCGGCCATCGGCTACTTTTTCGACCCGGCAAAGCGCCAAGCATGCGGCCAGGCGGGCCGCAAATCGGCCGGGCAGTGGACCTTCGAGCACCATTACCGGCAGATGCTGGATGTGTTCCAGGAGGCCCGGGAGCGACGCCAGGCCGCCTGAGGCAGGCGGAGCGCGCGTTGAAAAGCGGAAGGCCCCGTCCAAAGGACGGGGCCTTGCTGTTGGCGGTGCCTGGTTTCAGCGGTCCGGTTTCAGGTCCAGTTCAGCCACGGTTTCCAGGAAGTGGACCCCGGGGATGAAATCCTTCGGTTTGGCGACGATCCGCACCCTGGATGCCCCTTCGGGGATATCCGTCACCTCGACCGAGGCGACATAGGGGCTGGCGGCGTCGCTTCAACAACCGTCCTCAAACTGGATGCTTCTCCGGTCGCCCATCGGTTTGCCCGCCGTGTCGAGGAACTCGGCCCGGCCTTCCGGCCAGGCCTTTCCCATGGCGAGGCCGAAGGGGACTGGGCGAAGGGTGTCTCCCCGCAGGCGGTCCAGGGTCAGGCTGAGAAACAGCGATCCGTTTTCGGAATGTTCGCCGGTCAACGCTCCCCGCACCTCGTCCCCCGGTTGGAGGAAAGGGGACGAGCCGCAGCCGGCGAGCAGGGCCAATGCCAAGGCTGTCAGGAAAGGTCGCATCGGGCCACTCTCCCCGCGGGATCAGTTGGTGTCGGGGTTGATGTCACCCTCGTCCGGGCTGGCGTAGTAGTACCAGATCTCGTCGGTGATGCCGCTGGAAAGCGAGCGGACGCTGCCGTCACCCATGGCGATGTTGATGGAATTGCCGTAGCCCTGCTCCTTGAAGGGGTGGGCATTGTCCACGGCCGGCCCGAACTCGGGTTTGCGGTGGCAGCGGCAGCGCCAGGGCTTGTTGGAAGGGGGGTAGGGGTAGGCGGCGCTGGCAGCCACGGGGTTGGGGTTGTTCACCCAGATGGAGCGCGCCCAGTAGGGAGCGTTGATGAGGTGAGACTGGAGGGTGCTCCAAGGCACACCGGAATCGAGCGCGCCCCAGATCCATTGCTTGCCCTTCAAGGGCACCGGGTCGGTGGCCAGGCCGGGCTGGACACCGTAACCCCAGAGCATGGCCCCGGAGCGGGGCAGTCCGGAGGGACGCTTGCAGAAGGCGTAGTGCTCGGCCACGATCAGCGTGTTGGAGGTGCCGTCGGTCATGGTGGTGTTGAGGGCGGTCGCCTGATCGCCGAAGACCAGCCAGTTGGCGGCGTAGCTGCTCATGCCCCAGGTGGTGCTTCCGGTGGCCCAGGCGGGAATGGGGTTGGCGGTGGGCAGCGTGGCGGAGTTGCTGCCGTACCACATCTCCATGGCTGGCTGCAGCTCGAAGGTGCCTGTGCCGTAGGTGGGATCATTGGGGGCCTGGAGGATTTTCAGCTTGGCGGACCGCGAGGCGTTCACGCCCTGCTTGAACAGGTTGTCCTGCTCGATGTAGGGCAGCAGGTTGTACCAGAAGGATCCGGCCTCCGTGGATCCGTATTGGCCGAACATCATCGGCATCTTGCCCATGGTGGTGTCGGCGTTGGCCACGGCCAGGCCGAACTGTTTCAGGCTGTTCTTGGACTGCGCCGAGTTGGCGGCGCTGCGCACCTTCTGCACGGCGGGAACCAGCAGGCCCACCAGCACGGCGATGATGGCGATGACCACCAGCAATTCGATGAGCGTGAAACCGCGACGGCGCGGCGTGGGAATGGAACGAATCATGGAAATGGACCTCGTGAATGGATTGGCCGACAGGGAAGTGGCCAGCGCCCGAAACGGGGGGCTGCCACAGGAGTTTGGCGGTTGGGTCGCGTGGTGAGGGGGACCTGACAGGCTGGCCCGATTACGGGCTGGGTCAAAGGTCGGTTTTCACGCGGGCAACGAAGCGGACACGCCGTTCAGTGGGCGCACACTCAGGTGAACCCGGGTCGATCGACCCGGGGTTCCATGGTCCAGGATGGCAGAAATAACGCCACGTGTGATCTGTCCTGAACGGGAAAAAATTAATTACCGCGGATCTTTCTGGCAACACGGGCCAGCAGGGCCAGCTTGGCTTGGGCCATTTTCTGGCTTGCCAGCGGGCTAGAAGAGAATGTAGCAAATCCGCAATCGGGTGTCAGCAACAGTCGCTCGGGGCCGAACCAGGCCATGGCCTGTTCCACCCGCTTGGTGACCAGGTCCTCGCGTTCTAATTTGTCCAGTTTCGGGTTCACCAGGCCCAGGCCGAGGCGCAGGTTGGTTGGCAGGTCGCGCAGCACTTCCATCTCGCCGGCCCGGGGGGTAGCCAATTCCAGAAACAGTGTGCCCACCGGAGCTTGTGACAGGGTTGACAGCAGGGGGCGGTAGTCGCCCGCCAGGGCCAGCGTCTCATCCTTGCTCCAGTTACCCCGGCAGACATGCAGCCCCAGGCGGGCACGGGGCAATCCCTCGGTGGTTTTCTTCCAAAGATGGAGGGCGAGGGCCAGTTCCGTTTCCGGATCCTTGCGTTCCGCCAGGGCGCCGCACATGAAACTGCGGCCCCCCCGCACCTGGCCGAAAACCACCTCGGTGAGCACCGGTTCGTCCAACTGGACCAGGGCGGCCCCCTCGGCCAGGAGATGGGAAATCTCATCCCGGAGGACCTGCACCACCTCCTCGGCCAAGGCCTCCCGGGTGGGGTGGTGCTTTTCCGCCAGGCAATCAAGGAACAGGGTGCGGCTGAGCAGGTAGGGGCCGGGCAGCGCCACCTTCACGGGCAATTTGCTGCAGGCCTTGGCCCGCCGCAGTTCCTCCACCGTCAGAACCCTGTCGCGGACCAGAGGGGCCAAAGCGACGGGATGGCGGGTACCTGGCGGCACATCCAGCGCCTCCAGTTCCCGCTTGAACTTGGCGGGGTCTTCCACCAAAGGCACCAGATCGGTGACCGGGACCAGTCGGCAGGAGCCCAGCCTGGCGCCCACGAAGGCCGCATAGTTTTCCCGGGCCTGCTCCCCGTCGGTGACCAGGTCCACGCCGGCGGCTTCCTGGCCTTGGACGGCCAGGCGGGTGGCATCGGTCACGGCCTCGTCGAAATGCTCGCCGCCGGGCCTGCCATCCAGTTTGCAGGACTGCAGGTAGAGCAACCATCCGGGGCGCGGCCAGCTGCCGATGCCAGTCACCGCCAAGGGGGGCAGGGGGGGGATTGGCGCGATGGGGCCAGGAACCCCGAGTCGGGGTCCGGGCTTCACCTCGCCCAAGTTTACCGTCGTTGAGCCAGGGGCAGCCACGGGTGTGGCAGCGGGGTTGAAAGCCCCCTTGCTGAGTAGATAACTGACCCCTTGTTCCAGCCGCACGCAGGAAACCAGGGCATTCCCTGTCAGCCTGGACCAACTGGGCAGGTCTTCCTCCACCGATTTCTCGCGGGAGATCAGTTCCAACAGGGCGCCGGCGTCCAGGGGGCCCAGGTGCTGACGGATCAGCAGCAACAGGCCGTTGCCGCAGTCCAGATCACCGCCATCGAAACGCACCTGGGCGGCGTGGGCGTGGGTTGCTTGCCAGGGAAGATCCGACGCCATGGCGCCGACTCCTTAACCGGGATCGTGGGCTGGGAAGGGTTAGAAACTCACGCTGGAAACGCCACCGGCCATGAATTCCACCAGTTTGGCCCCGCCGGCGATCACTGCCCCGGGGATGAGTTGGGAGTCGTCCAGACCCCGTTTCTTGAAGCAGGGTGAGCAGACCAGGATTTTGCCACCGTTGGAGGTGAATTGTTGGACCAGTTCGGCCAGCGGGGCGAAGCCGGCCTCATGGATCTTGCCGGCTTCTCCCTGGATGGCCAGGCGCACCCCCTCCACGCTGAGGAAAACCAGCGTTTCACGGTCGCTGCCCAGGGCGGCGTTCGCCACCACAAAGGCCACGGTGGCCCGGTCGGTGTTGTCGTGGCTGCAGGTCAGGGTGACCACGAAACGGTTTGCGTTGGCGGACATGGTGTTCCCCGGGCGGGTTGAGGTGGAATGGGAGGCGAGTCAATCCTCGCGGCGTTGAATCCAGTATGTCGGATGGCGGGCTTGGAGCAAACGGTGGCCGGTGACCCCGCACCAGGCTGGCAGGTCCTCCGGCGCGCTGGGGTCCCGGGCGATAAGGCGCAGCACCTGCCCGGACTGCAGGGCCCGCATCCGGCCGCGCAGGGGCAGCAGCAAATCGCCGCAGCCCAGGTCTCCGGCATCCCAATCCGCCTGGTGGCCGGGGGTGCCATCGTCCGAAGGGGCTGATTCCCCTGAAATGGGCCTGACAGAAAGCCCGAGGGTGCAGTCCGGTTCACGCTGCTGGATTTTTTCCCAGGCGAGGCGGTAGCAATCCCGCCGGCGAACGTAGGCGGTGAGATTGCCGACCAGGGTGGCTTGGTCCAGGCGCAGCACCTTGGCCAGGCAGATGCCACAGCGTGGCGGCACGGCCCCAGCTCCCGCCCGGCTGTGGAGGAGCGCATGGCCGCACAACGGCGTTTCGCATCCCGCGCAGAGTGCCCCGGCATGGCCCTCCACCCACTCGAGAAGGCGGGCGGGATCCTCCGGGCTGTCGGGGTCCTGGTAAGGAGCCGGGAAATTATCGGGTAATCGGGCATCCATGGGTTGTTCGCGGAGTACCGCTTCCCTAAGCCATCAGGGCCCACTTCGGGTTTGCCCGGGCGGTTTTGACGCCGCACCGGCAACACCGACTCACTGTAACAGGACCGCCCCATGACCCTTCCGCAGCCTCCGTTGGCGGCTGGAAAAACCCCGCTGCCGCTGGTTTTGGCCAATGCCGATACGGCCCGATTTGAATGCACCTACGGGCGCGGATGCGAAGGCACCTGCTGCAGCAACAGTACCCCGCCGGTGGATGCTGACAAACAAGCGCTCATCCGCTCCATACTTCCCGAGATTCTTCCCCAATTGCGACCGGGGGCGAGGGCCCTGGTGGAGCGTTTAGATTTTATTGATGCAGATGAGGATCACGATGGAAATCCATCCATCCGGGTGGAGGGGGACTGGTGCGTTTTCTTCCACCAGGGTTGCGTCCTGCATCAATTCGGGGCAGACCAATGTGATACCACAAAATATAAGCCGGTAGCCTGTTATCTGTTTCCCATAGATCATGATTCCCAGGGGCGGTGGTATGTTCGCCAGCACGGGGTGGATGACGAGCAGTGGAACGAACTTCCCTGCCTGGCTGGAACCCCGGACAAGCCTATGGCGGTGACCACCTTGGGGTTCGAGATGGAAATGGCCGCCCGGCACGATGCCCGGTTGGCGGCGCTGGAAGCCTGCGATTCGGCTGAATCCCAAGGCTGAGGGGAGCCGTCACGCCGCCAGTTTTCGCTTGACATGGCACACCGTGTACTTAGCATCAGGTTAGGATTCTGGGGAGTCTTCCGGTTTTTGCGGCATTATCCTTTTAATCTTTAATCTGGTGTAAGCCCCAACGGGGCACCGATGGGGAGAATCGCATGTCTGGCCAACCGCGCAAGCGTCGTCTGGAAGTGGAAGATGCGGGCGACGTAACCGTTGTCAACTTCGTGGACAAGAAGATCCTCGAAGAGCAGAGCATCCAGACCATCGGCGACCAGCTTTTTGAACTGGTGGACGGCGAGGGCCGCAAGAAGCTGGTGCTGAATTTCAGCAACGTGGAGTACCTCTCCAGCGCCGCGCTGGGCAAGATCATCGCCCTGAACAACCGGGTGAAGAAGGCCGGCGGCAAGCTGGCCCTGTGCAAGATCAAGCCCGACATCAAGGATGTCTTCGTCATCACCAAGCTCGACAAGATCATCAAGATCGTCGACGACGAGCAGACGGCCATCCAGTCGGTCTCCTGAGCCGCCGCCCCGGCATCCCCGCCCGGGTGTCCCGTTCCCGGGCGCGGGTCCTACCTCGTCCGGGATCGCTCCGTTAGAATGCAATGAGTTTGGTTCCAAGGCCCGCGGGCACTCCATGCCCCACAACACGCGGTGACCATGAGCGAAAAGGCTCCCCACTCCGAGTCAGTGGGAAAAGATGTGGTGAAACTGCCCAGCAACCCGGATCATGCCCGGGTGCTGCAGGACCGGATTGAGGCCCTGCTGGGCTCAACCAACGCCACCGACCGCGACCGTTTCTGCGTGCGTCTCGCCCTGGAGGAGGCTCTGGTCAACGCAATCAAGCACGGCAACCAGTTGGATCCATCCAAGTCGGTCACGGTCCGGTTTCATGTTTTCAAGGACCATGCCGAGTTCCACATCACGGACGAGGGGCCCGGGTTCGATCCCGACGACCTGCCTGACCCCACCGACATCGAGAACCTCGAGCGGCCCTGCGGTCGCGGGGTCATGCTGATCCGCCACTACATGCACGATGTGGAATATTTCGCACCCGGCAACGCGGTTTTGATGCGCCGGTATTTCCAGAAGGCAAGCTGAGCGCGTCCCGACGCGACCCCATTCCCATGACCACGCCGATGATGCGGCAGTACCGGGAGGCGAAGGACAGCCACCCGGGCATGCTCCTTCTTTTCCGCATGGGTGACTTCTACGAGCTGTTCGAGGACGACGCCGTTCGGGCGGCGGGCCTGCTTCAACTCACCCTGACCAGCCGCGACGGCAGCATGCCCATGGCGGGTTTCCCGCACATGCAGCTTGACGCGTACCTTCGCCGGCTGCTGCAGGCCGGCCTGCGGGTGGCGGTGTGCGAGCAGGTGGAGGACGCCTCCCAGGCGAAGGGGCTGGTGCGGCGCGAGGTCACGCGGGTGGTGACTCCCGGCACGCTGACCGAGGATGACCTGCTGGAGCCGCGGGCCAGCAACCGCCTGCTGGCGGTCGCCCAGGCCCCGGGGGGCAAATTGGGACTGGCCTGGGTGGAGGTGGCCCAGGGCACCATCCGCCTGGCGGAGATGGACCGCGCCGGGGCCCTCGACCTGGTGGGCCTGCTGGACCCGGCGGAGGTGCTGGTTCCGGACAACACGGCCGGGAGGGCGGAATCCCTGGCCCTGGGTGTGCGGGAGGACCGCCTGACGCGGCGCCCCGATTGGCAATTCGAGCGCGAGGGGGCGCGCCAGACCTTGCGGGAGCGTTTCGGTGTCTCCACGGTCGCCGGGTTCGGCGTGGAGGAGGACTCACCGGGAGTCACCGCGGCCGGCGGGCTGGTGGCCTACTTGAAGGAGACCCTGCCCGCCGGGCAAGCGCACCTGGAGCTGAAACCCTACGAGAGGGGCGACCTTGTCCGGCTGGACGAGGCTGTGGCCCGTGGCCTGGAACTGGTCCGCGCCGGCACACGCGAGGGCAGGGAAGGATCGCTGTGGGAGGCCATCGACCGCACGCGCACCGCCATGGGCGCCCGTCTTACCCGGGATTGGCTGCTGGCCCCGCTGGCCGGCCGGGCCGCAGTGGCGGCCCGGCACGATGCCGTGGAGGCACTTCTGGCCGATGACGCGGCACGAGAAAACCTGCGGACACTCCTGAAGGAGATTGGCGACCTGGAGCGGGTGGCCGCGCGCGCCGGTTCCCTGCGCGCAGGTCCGCGGGACCTGGCTGCCGTGCGCAGGGCCCTGGCTTTGGCGCCCGAGGTGCTGTCGCTGTTGGCGACGGAAAGCCTTTCAGATCCCCTTGCTCCGCAGGCCACCCGGATTGACACCTGCCCGGAGCTGGCCGATCTGCTGAATCGCGGGTTGGCGGACGATCCGCCGGTGCAGACCGGCGAGGGGCTGGTGATCCGGCCTGGTTTCGACGCCGAGATTGACGAGCTTCGCGCCGCCCGTGAGGGGGGCAAAGAGTGGCTGGCCCGGTATCAGGCGGCAGAAATCACCCGCACGGGAATTTCCAGCCTGAAGGTCGGGTACAACTCGGTCTTCGGGTACTACATCGAGATCACGCACGCGCAATCCTCGAAAGTTCCGCCTGACTACACGCGCCGCCAGACCCTGAAAAATGCCGAGCGCTACATCACGCCCGAGTTGAAGGATCACGAGGAGAAGGTGCTGGGGGCGGAGGAGCGGATCAAGGCGCGGGAGGTGGAGCTGTTTGGCCAGATGCGGCAGGTGGCCTTGGACCACGCCGCCAGCCTGCGGAACACGGCGGGGGCCCTGGCGGAACTGGACGCTTTGGCCGGGTTCGCCGAGTTCTCCCGGGAACGCGGTTGCGTCAGGCCCGAACTGCTGCCGGATGACGGGCCGCCCATCCTGCAGGTGACGGAGGGCCGTCACCCGGTGCTGGAAGGTTTGCTGCCGGGCGGCACGCTGGTGCCCAACGATTTGGCCCTTGGGCCCGATGACGGCATGCTGCTGCTCATCACCGGTCCGAACATGGGCGGCAAAAGCGTCTACCTGCGGCAGGCCGGCCTGATGGTGGTGCTGGCCCAGGCGGGGTGTTTTGTCCCGGCGAAATCGTGCCGGCTGGCCCTGGTGGACCGGGTCTTCACGCGGATTGGCGCGGGGGACGATCTCAACCGGGCCCGAAGCACCTTCATGGCGGAGATGATCGAGACGGCGGCCATCCTGAACGGTGCGACCGGGCGGTCCCTCGTACTGCTGGATGAGATCGGCCGCGGCACCAGCACCTACGACGGGGTCAGCCTGGCATGGGCCATCTGCGAGGACCTGCACGAGCGCGCCGGCTGCCGGACCTTGTGCGCCACCCACTACCACGAGCTGGCGCAATTGGCCGAGCGGATGCCCCGCGCCCGGGCCCTGCGCGTGGAGGTGCGTGAGACGGCGAAGGATGTGTTGTTCTTGTACCGCATGCGGCCCGGAAGCACCGACAAGAGTTACGGTATCCATGTGGCCGCCCGGGCCGGGGTGCCGGCGGCGGTGGTCGGCAGGGCCCGGGCCCTGCTGGAGGAACTGGAACGAACCTACCGGTCGGGAGCACGGGGGGATGGCAACGGGAGCGCCACGACCCAGGAACCGCCCCAAACAGTGATCAAAAACCCAAGGTTGATCCAATCGAGCCTGTTTGCCAATTCGCAGGACCCGGTGCTGGAGGAGATCCGCGCGCTGGATCTGGTCCGCGTGAGCCCGCCCGAGGCGCTGGACCTGATCGCCCGCTGGCGGCGTGAGCTGGGTGCCAAATGATTTGCCCCTGGGAGCCATCCCCTTCGTGTTGGGATAACGGGGCCATTTTGGCTGTTGGAAGGGCACAGATTTGGTATGCTCAGCCCGTGGAATTGAAGTGTTTCACAGGTCTCCCCGCCCTCCCACCATGCCAGACGCCCCCCAGGTAGGCACTGAATTCCAACTGAACCTGCTGATCGACCGGTTGCGGTGCGGCGACGCGTCGGCCCGGGAAGAGATGCTGCTCTACGCGTGTGAGCGGTTGCGCCGCCTCACCCGCAAGATGTTCCACGCCTACCCCTCCCTCCGCCGGTGGGAGGAAACCGACGATGTCTTCCAGAACGCCATGCTTCGACTCCACCGGGCATTGGGGTCTTTGGAGATCGGTTCGATCCGCCATTTTTTCAACCTCGCGGCGCAGCAGGTCCGCTGGGAGTTGCTGGACCTGGCCAAGCATCATTTCGGCCCCGCCTGCGCGGCGGCCCACCACCATACCGACGGCATTCCCTCCGAGGACAAGGGAGCGAGTTCGCGGGACCGGTCCGAGGAGCCCGAGGACCTGGCCGACTGGACCGAATTCCACGCCCAGGTGGAACAGCTCCCGGAGGACGAGCGCGAGGTGTTCAACCTGCTTTATTACGAGGGGATTGGCCAGTCCGAGGTGGCGGAATTGCTGGGGGTTTCGGTTCGCACCGTGAAACGGCGCTGGCAAAGCGCCCGGTTCCATTTGTACGAGGCGGTTCACCGTGACGGGGAAGGAACTCGACGAGGCTGACCTGGAGACGCTTTGCGATCTCCTCCTCCATGCGGAGGAGATGCTGGGGCGCGGTGAGGAACCGTCGCCGTTTGAGTTCTATAAACAACTCAGTAACCGATAGACGTTTCCGGATTCCTCAGGCTGATTCGGGCTGCCCTCTCTATTTTTCCAGGCTTTCCGCTTCTTGGCATTTCAACTTGATTCCCTGCTTCGTTTGGGGGTATTGGCCAGCGTTGGTTCCTTGCCAGGAGCCAGAACGCTGGAGGGCGGTATGCTGGGGTTATTTTTGGGATTGTTGCTGGCCCCCGGCCAAGTGCCCACCGCGCCCGGGCAAATCCCTGTCCCTTCCGAGGATGGGGAGGGTGGATTCAAACTGATTTTTCTTGAGGTTGAAACGCTGGGCCGCGGACCGGTGCACGAGGCGTATGCCGCGGCGGGCGCAGCCCAGAATTTTTCCGGCAGCCACGGGGTGAACGAGCCGCCGCCGGCCGCCTTGCTGGAAATACCCCCCGGTCTGGGAACCACACCCACACAAATCTGGATACCCGGGTACTGGGAGCGGGATCCCGAGGAGAACACCTGGATCTGGGTCAGTGGCTGTTGGCGTGAGCCGCCCATCGGCTTCGGCTGGCTGCCGGGGTATTGGACGCAGGTTCGCACCAACCAGTGGCGCCGCGTGGGCGGGCTGTGGTGGCGAGGTGATGGCGACACCTTCCTTCTGCAGTACACGCCTGCCCCGCCCCAGCAGGGTTCAGTCAGCGGGGGAACGCCACCCCGTCTGGATCCCCGGGACGAAAAATCCAAGGGCCTGTTTTTCAGCCCGGGCGGCTGGGACTGGAACGGCAACCGCTACGGCTGGCGGGCCGGCCGGCTGGAGCGCCTGGCTGATTCCAATGTCTGGCAGGAGCAGCGTCAGACATGGACACCGGCTGGGTACCTCCCCTCAGACGCCTACATCGACCACCGGCTGGGCGGCCGGGGTGTCGCCTACGCGCCCCTCAGGCCGGTGGCCCCACGCGCGAACCCGGTCGCGGACAACCGGCCGGAGGCGGTGCAGCCCGCCGGGGTCTGGAACGCCAACGCCTGGATCGAGTGCTCCTGGCGGGACCGGACGGGTAATTACTATTTAGGCGATTACTATAGTAATTTTTGGAAAAACAATGGCCTGGTGCCGGCGCGCGACGCGCGGCGGCGGCATGGCGACCCTTGGCTCCAGGCCATCGAGGAGCAGTCGGCCCTGGATGACGCCGCGGTCCGGCAGCTCGCCTGGCAACACACCGAGCGATTGCGCGGCCGCCAGCCGCCACCCGCCCGGCAGGTCCGGCTGGACCAGAATGTTCCAGCCGGGGCCCCGCAACCGACCGTGCTTCCAACCGGCAGACTGGATTCGGGCGACCCGGTCCGGGAGCGCATGACGCGGATGGTCCTGGACGGTTTGGCCCACCAGAACCGGCTGGTTCAGGCACGCATGGAATTGGAGCGGGACAAGCTGGAAGGGAAGCGGGTCATCCTGAAAACCCCGCCTGCCGAAAAGCCGCAGGCAGAACTGGAAGACCCAACGCCCCTCCAACCGGTAAAACCCAAAAAATAATCGTTTAATTAACTATCCAACCAGAACTAGCCATCTTGTCCATAAGTTTTTCGTTATCTGGACTTCCCATTCTGCGTTTCGGGGAATAATTGCTTGGCGTTGACTGATTCCGTGGCGGGGGTGGAACCGTCCAGGAAAAAAGTCCGCAAGCATCCCCGGAGACTGCATCCATGATGTGGAAGTGTTCCCTGGCTTTGGTGGCCGGGATTACCTTGGCCGGATTCGCGTCCGCCCAACAGGCCGCCCAGCAGAGTGCCCACCAAGGCGCCGCCCAGGCCCCTGCCAAGCCTCAGGCCTCACAGGCTCCGGTTCGCCCGCAAGCCTCACAGGCTCCCCAAGCACCCCAGGCTCCTCGCACCCGCAGGGTGGTCGTGAAGGAGTGCGTGCCCGAAACCTACCAGGTGAAAGTGACCACCTGGCAGTCAGAGATGGTTGACCAGACCGTGCGTGTGCCGCACAAGGTCATGGTCGAGGAAACCCGCACCCGGCCGGTGATCGACACCGAGTGGGTGACCGAGATGCGCGAGTGCCGCCGCACCGTGGTGGACTGCGTTCCCACCGAGGAAACGCGGACGGTCTACCGCAAGGTGACCACCTGCCAGCCGGTGACCACCATCAAGCGCACCGTGGTGGACAACGGTCACTGGGAATGCATCGAGGTTCCCACCCTGTGCCATCAGATCAAGGAGCACTTCAACGCCAAGCATCCCTGCCGCAAGGGTGGCTGCGACTCCATGGTCTACCAGCCTATGATCGACTCCTGCTGGGACGGCGGCTTTGACATCAAGGGCGGGTCCGTGAAGGGCGGCTCGGTCAAGGGCGGCGTGAAGGGCTGCCAGCCGGTTTGCGAACCGGTGTGCGAGAAGCCCGTCCCCACCCGCACCAAACGGGTGTGGAAGTCCTGCCCCCAGGTGATCGAGACTCCCTGCACCAAGATGCAGCGGGTCACCGAGTGCGTGCCCGAGACCATCACGGTGTGCGTGAACAAGAAGGTGTACCGCACCGAGGTGGACCAGAAGCCCGTGCGCGTCTGCAAGAAGTCTTGCCGCATGGAAACCTACACGGTTCCCGTGTGCAAGACCGAGTGGACCACCGAGACCCGCCAGGTGTGCCGCAAGGTTCCCGTCGAGTCCTATGAGACCCGCACCCGCTACGTCACCCGCTGCACCGAGCAGGAAGTTCCCGTCGAGGAATGCGGGTCCGGCTGCGGCCTGCTGGACGGCTGCGACCTGGGCTGCGGCCTCGGCTGCGGCAAGCTCGGCCGACTGGCCGGGCGGATCAAGGCTCACAAGATCCACAGCTACCCGGTTGTCGGCAGCTATGTGCCCTCCACCAAGGGGTGCGACTGCAACTGATCCCACCCCGCAAGGGTAGGTGAAAAAGCCTAGGGGGCGGTGGAGTGATCCACCGCCCCCCGGCGTATTTGTCGGCCGGAATCAGACGCCCAGCTCGGCCTTCGCCTCCCTGAAGGCGTTCAACGCGAACGCCAGTTCCTCCGGCGTGTGCGCCGCGCAGACCTGGGTGCGGATGCGCGCCTTGCCCATCGGCACCACCGGGTAGGAGAAGCCGATCACATACAGCCCCTTGGCCAGCAGTTTCTCGGCCATGTTGGCCGCCAGCACGGCGTCACCCAGCATGACGGGAGTGATGGGATGGATGCCGGGGATGATGTTGAATCCCGCCGCGGTCATCTCCCGGCGGAACCAGGCGGTGTTGGCCTCCAGACGGTCGCGCAGCTCCGTGGATTCGGTGAGCAGCTTCAGCGACTCCAGCGACGCCGCCACGATGGGGGGTGGCAGCGAATTGCTGAAAAGGTAGGGCCTGGAGCGCTGCCGCAGCATCTGCACCAGATCCTCCGGCCCGCAGGTGTAGCCGCCCGAGCCACCGCCCAGGGCCTTCCCCAGCGTGCCGGTGAGGATGTCGATCCGGTCGATGCAGCCATGAAACTCGTGGGTGCCGCGGCCGGTGGGTCCGACGAAACCGGTCGCGTGTGAATCGTCCACCATGATCATGGCGTCGTACCGGTCGGCCAGCTCGCAGATCGCGGGCAGGTTGGCGATGGTGCCGTCCATGGAGAAGACGCCGTCCGTGGCGATCAGGCGGAAGCGGCAGTCGGCCGCCTCCTTCAACCTGGCCTCCAGGTCGGCCATGTCGATGTTCTTGTAGCGGAGGCGCCTGGCCTTGCAGAGGCGGATGCCGTCGATGATGGAGGCGTGGTTCAGCTCGTCGGAGATGACGGCATCCTCGGGGCTGAGGATGGTTTCAAACAGCCCGCCGTTGGCGTCCCAGCAGGAGGAGTAGAGGATGGTGTCGGCCTTGCCGAGGAAATTCGCCAGGGCCTTCTCCAGGTCCTTGTGGATCTCCACCGTGCCGCAGATGAAGCGCACGCTGGCCATGCCGTAGCCCCAGCGGTCGATGGCGTCCTTGGCCGCCTGACGGATGCGCGGGTGGTTGGCCAGGCCCAGGTAATTGTTCGCGCACAGGTTCAGCACTCCCTTGCCGCCACGGACCGTGGCCTCGGGTTGCTGGGGCGAGGTGAGAATCCTCTCGCCCTTGAACAGGCCGCCGGCGCGGATGCCGTCCAGTTGCGCGCGCAGGTGTTCGGTGAACCGTTCCCGTGGTTTGCCTCCCGCCATTTCTCAGCCCTCCTTCCAGGTCAGGATGACCTTGCCCGACTGCCCCGAATGCATCGCCTCGAAACCCTTCTCGAAGTCGGTGAAGGGGAACCGGTGGGTGATGACATCCTTGATACTCATGCCTGAGCCGACCAGCACGCTCATCTGGTACCAGGTCTCGTACATCTCGCGTCCGTAGATGCCGCGGATGGTGAGCATGTTGAAGATCACGGTGTTCCAGTTGATGGACATCTCACCGCCCGAGGGGATGCCCAGCATGGCGATCTTGCCGCCGTGGCACATGTTGGCCAGCATGTCGCGAAACGCCTTGGGGTTGCCGGACATCTCCAGGCCCACATCGAAGCCCTCCCGCATGCCCAGCTCCTTCTGGACATCGGCCAGGGTACGCTCGCGGACATCCACCGTGAGGGTGGCGCCCAGTTTTTTGGCCAGGGCCAGGCGGTAGGGGTTCACATCGGTGATCACCACATTGCGGGCACCGGCGTGGCGGCAGACAGCCGCGGCCATGGCGCCGATGGGGCCGGCCCCGGTGATCAGCACATCCTCGCCCAACACGGGGAACTGCAGCGCCGTGTGCACGGCATTGCCCAGGGGATCAAAGATGGCCTGCACATCGCGGTCGATCTTGGAGTCGTGGTGCCAGACATTGGTGACGGGCAGGGCGATGTACTCGGCGAAGGCGCCGGGCCGGTTGACGCCCACGCCCGAGGTGTCCTTGCACAGGTGCCTGCGGCCGGCGAGGCAGTTGCGGCACTGGCCGCAGACCACATGCCCCTCGCCGCTGACGATCTCGCCCACCTTGAAGCCGGTTGCGTTGGCACCGCATTCCACGATGCGGCCGACGAATTCATGGCCCACCACCATCGGTACCGGGATGGTTTTGCGGGCCCATTCGTCCCAGTCGTAGATGTGCAGGTCGGTGCCGCAGATGCCGGTGCGCAGCACCTCGATGAGCACATCGTTGATGCCGATCCGGGGGACGGGGACATCCTCGAGCCAAAGGCCTTTTTCCGCCTTGCTTTTGACTAGGGCTTTCATGGTCGGCTTCCTTCCCCCGGGCAATCCCCTGGATGACAGAAGTCATCCTAGGGGATCGATGGGAATCCGGAAGCATTCCCCGCACCGGAGATGCAAGGCAACCCATGGGCGCCCGCAGGCAGCAACGCATTCCTGGTAAGGGTTACCAGCCAGTTGGCGTTGTTTAGGGGCCCGGACTTACTTCAGCAGTTCATCCAGGGTGGGAGTGACCGCGTCGGCCCAGATGCGGTAGCCCTTGGGGCTCAGGTGTAGCTGGTCCGGCATGATTTCCTTGGGGATGGACCCGTCGGCGGCGAGGAACTTCTTGCCGATGTCCAGGAATTTCACTGTCTCGCCACCGTCGTCCAGCTTGGCAATCTGTTCATTGACGGCATTGATCTTGGCGGTTTAGTTGTCCTTGGCTGCCTAATCCTTGCCTGTGGCGCGGGGAAACACGGCCAGCAGGAGAATTTTGGTCTTGGGTGAGCGCTTGTGGACTTCCCGCACGATGACCTTGATCCCCTCGGCGATCTCCTCAGCGGTGTTGTCCTTCCCATTGCTGTTGTTGGTGCCGATCATCAGCATCAGCGCCTTGGGCTTGATGGTGTCGAATTCGCCATTCTGAAGCCGCCAGAGCACATGCTGGGTGCGGTCGCCGCCGATGCCGAAATTGGCGGCTTTTTTGGCCTTGAATTCCTTTTCGAAAATGTCGTTGCCGGGGGATTTGGGATTGTGGCCCTCGCCGCCCCACGCGTCGGTGATGCTGTCGCCCAGGAACAGCAGGTCGATATCGCCGCGCTTGGCGATCTCGACGAACTTATCGTGGCGGGGCATCCAGCCCTTGTCGCGGGGGGCAGGCTTGATTGCGGTGTGCGAGCGGGAGGTGTCTTCCTTGTCCTTCTGGTCGGCGCGCAGGGCCGGGGCCAGGGACAGGGCAAGCGTGGTGGTCAGGCAAAGAAGCGAAAGGATGCGCGGCATGGAGAGGGTTCCGTGTGGATTCGGTTCGGGGTGGTCCGGGAGTTTCTCCCGGACCATGGGCTACAGGTTAACCCCGGGGACCGGGCTTTTCCAGCGGCCGGTTGCTAACGGCCGTTGAGGATCTGCAGCAGCATCGCGGGGCTGACCATCTGGCGGAGGGCGGCCGTGCGGACCCTGCGCAGGCTGTCCGCATCACGGGTGGTCAGGGAGAGGAAGCATAGACACATCTCGTCCTGGGTTTGCTCGCCCCATTTGGCCGGCTTGGGCGGTACGGAGGGGTTCAGCGGGTTGTCGGCGCTGTTGTCGTACCAGGCATCCATCAGCACCTTGCTGCCGGCTGGTACCTCCACCACTTCCCGGCACTGGTAGGTGTCCTGCCAGTTGAAGTTCCAGTCCTTGACCCAAATGAGGGGGATCTCCTTCCCTTGCGGGGTGATCGCCCGGACCTTCATTTCCCTGCCCAATAGATGCATGTGCGGCGTCACCGCCGCCACCCGCACGGTTTCGGGCGTGGTGAACTCGACATGGCGGTGGTATCGTTTCTCGCCCGCCGGAATCTGGATATCGCGGGTCAGCAGGGGAACCATGGCCACGATGTCCCTGGCCGGCTGGGGAGTGAAATAGATGCCCACCCGGCTGCGGTCTTTTTCTTCCTTGCCGGAGGGGTGGTAGTGCAGTTGCAGGACCACATCGACCCCCTTCTGCATCAGCCGTCCCATGCCGTCGGGAAGACGGCGGGGCATGTTCCCGGGGGCCCATCCCCCCAGGCCCCCGCTGGGCAGGAAGCCGGGCCCGCCGAAGGTTCCGTAACCGGGGGTCGGGTCCTTCGCATCCAGCGACTTGGCTTGTCCGCTTTTGTCCAGGAAAACCAGGGCGTGGTGGACCACCCGTGGGTTGCCGGGGCGGAACTCGATGGCCGCGACCGTCTTGTCGCTATCCATGCCGGTGGGGAGGACGAAACAGCGGTACAGATCATTGCCGCCGGCTGGGACGGTGAATTCCGACGGCATTTCCAGGACCAGGTCCGGCTTGCCCAGGCGCCACCCGTTTTCAAATACCTGGGGCTTGGGAACTTTGGTCAGATCCCCCGGTTCCGCGCCGCTTTCAGCCCAAGCCTTCAGGGTTTCCTTTTCCCTGGGGGTCAGCACCCGCTCGTCATGGAAGCGGTTGTAACCGGGTTCCGCTCTCCAGGGGGGCATTTTGCCCTCGCCGGTGACTTGGCTAATGAACCCGGCCCGTTTTTTCGCGTCCTGGTAGGTGATCAAGGGGAAGGGGGCCACCTCCCCGGGGCGGTGGCAGGTCACGCAGTACCGGTTGAGGATGGGGGCCACATCCTCAGCAAAGGTGGGATTTTGCGGGAAGTAACCAAGGGTCAACCACGCTGACAGCCAAATTGTCATAAGGCGTCCCCCAATCCAGTCGATGCTGAATTGTACAGGGTACACTTCGCCCCGGTTTCAGGTGATAGCTTTTGGTGGGTTTCTGATGCCGCTTGGGGATGAATGATCTTGATTTGTCCTGATCGTTTGGGGCATTGCCCGAATGTTCGGTGATGTTCCCGGCAAATCACCCGCGAGGGTTGTCCATGTTGTCCAGCAAAACAAGCAAAAGTCCCCTGGAAAAGGCCCTGAAGGGTTCTGCCCTGCTCTTGCTCCTGGCGGGGTGCAAGAACAATCCCTCCGGATCGCCGGCCACCACCAGCAACATGTTCCGGTTTGGTTCCCAGACCCAGCAGTCGGTGGACCAGTTCAAGCAGCAGGCCCAGGCCACCGCGCAGGCGGGCAACAACGCCATCCTGGCTGGTTCACAAGACATCCAGAAGTCGGTGAATACCCAACTGTCCAACCTGGATGCCCAACGGGCGCAACTGACCAGCCAGATCCAGACCAGCACCGGCCAGGCCAAGCAGCAGCTCGAGGCGCAGTTGGCCTCGCTGGATGCCCAGCGCGGTCAATTGGCCAACACGATCAACCAATCAGGGCAATCGTTCCAGAACTCGGTCAATTCCCAGCTCAGCCAGTTGGATGCCCAGCGGGCGCAACTGACCAGCCAAATCCAGTCCAGCACCGGGCAGGCCCGGCAGCAGCTTGAGGGACAATTGACTTCGCTGAATTCCCAGCGTGAGCAACTGACCAACCAGGCCACTCAAACCGGCCAATCCCTGCAGCAGAACTTCCAGCAGACCTCGGACGCCCTGAACCAGAGCGCCCGCCAGATCCAGCAGACCTTCACCAACCCGCCAACCGTCTCGGCCCCGGTTCCCGCCGCCCCGCCCCCGGTCATTTCACTGCCCACCCGGTGATTTCGTCCCGAGGTCCTAATGGGATGGCATGGACATCCAGGGCGGCACGGTGGAATTGTGCCCCCAATTGTTTAATCGGCGGATCTGGGCATCGGTTTTGTTTGGGTCTTTCAGGTAGATGTAATAATCGTCGGTCCGCTCAAACAGGTCGCCGGCCGGCCCGGCTGGGCCGCCCACCACATAGGTGGCGGTGATCCGCAAATGGGTGTATCCGCCAATCAACTCGTCATAGGGCGCGGCGGGCACAGGAAACGAGAAACTGAAACGGGTTTTGGTCGCGGTGACCGGGTGGAGCCGGTTTTCGAAGTCGGTGTCGGGCTGGAGCGCGAGCGCTTCCCACTTGCGGTCGCGCTGGTAGTGCAAGGCCATCACCGGCCCCAGCACGCTCATGGTTTCCCGCCCGTAATTTTCCATGAAGAGGCTGACGCGGGCCCTTCCGTCGCCCGCCGGTACAACCTCGGCTATGTCGGCACGCAACGATTCCATGGCGAGCGCTTCCGCCATCTTGCGACTGGACTCTTTCTGAACAAGAGCCTGCCCCTGCCAGTATCCGACCCCCTGATCCAAGGCGAACAGCAGGCCGGCGCCCAGGAAAAGCCAGCCTACGGCCGCCAAAAGCCAGCCCAGCCAACCCTCCACCGGGGCCAGCTCAATCTCCCCGGCGTGGGTGATTGGCGAATGGCCGAAGCGGTCCGCTGGAGGCAGAGGCGCGGTGTGCTCCAGCTCAGGCGACCGGTTTTCCATGGCCTTGTCGGCGATGATGCGACCACCGGAAAGGGTTACCACCCTGGCCATCCGTTTCGCCACGGAGGGATCATGGGTGACCAGAAGGATGGTGGCGCCGAATTTGCCCGCCAGTTCCAGCATGAGGCTGATGACCGCCCCGGCGGCTTGCGGGTCCAGATCATTGGTGGGTTCATCGGCCAGCAGCAATCCCGGGCGGTTGGACAACGCCCTCGCCAGGGCCGCCCGTCGTTGCTGGCCGCCAGACAACTCGGCTGGGAAAGAATCGAGGCGATCGCCCAGCCCCGTGTCTTCCAGCAGGATCACAGCCCGTTCGTACGCGACCGCCGGAGATTCACCAGCCAGCAGGGCGGGCAGGGCGACATTGTCCACCAGCCGCAGGTTGGGCAGCAACCCGGGCGACTGGAACATCAACCCGATATTTTTGGCGCGGAAATCAGCCGCCGATTCCCGCGAAAGCCCTGGAACGGCGGTTCCGAAAAGGATGATCCCGCCTGAATCGGGTCGGCAAAGCCCGGCGATCACTGACAACAATGTAGACTTTCCAGATCCCGATATTCCGCATATGGCCGTGTGGGCGCCAGGGGCCAGCTCGAGGTTCACCCCGTCCAGGGCGGTCACGGTGCCCCGCTTGTTCGTGAAGCGGACGGACAGGTCGGTGGCCTCCAGCAGGGGGCCGGCGTGCACCCTGGTCATGGGGCTTCACCGCGTATCAGCCTGGCCGGGTCGGTCCGTCCGGCGCGAAAGGCGGGTACCCAAGCGCCAAGGGTGCCCACCAGCGCGCACAGCATGATGCTTGCCGTGGCGTGGATGCCCAGCTCGGGAAGGCCCGGAAAAACGAACGGAATGCCGCGGGTGAGCAGGGTGAACCCGAGCGACCGCTGGAAAGCCACCAGGCTCAACCCGCCCAGCAGCACCCCCATTGCCCCGCCCAGCCCTGTGGCAAATCCCGCCTCGGTGATGATCAGTCGCCGCAGTGCCCTGGGCCGCATGCCAATGGCCAGCAGGATCCCCAGTTCGAAGCTCCTTTCCGAAAGCATGCCGGTGTAAACAACACCGACCATCAGGGTCACCGCCATCAAGCTGGCCAGTGAAACGAACGCGGCGCCCAGCAGAATGCCCGAGATCGACATGCGCACCGAGATGCCCAAACGGCTGCCCGTGATCACCTGGCAATCCTGGGCATCGGCCAGCGCGAAGCGGACCTTCTCCGGGGTGAGGCCCGGTCCCAGCCGCAACAGGACGCCCGATGCCGTGCCCCGGACAGGCAGTGGGACCGTTGCTCCGGCAGGGGTTCCCGACAAGCTGTCGGCCAATTGTTCAGTGGTTTCGAAGCTAGCGAAGACCGAGCGCTCGAAAGGCCCCACGCCGGTGAGGGCAAGTTTTCCATGGATGGTGCAGGTGAACCCTTGGATGGACAGGGTGCTACCCACCGGTTCGGGGCGGCGGGCACCGACAATGACATCCCCGGGTCCGAAGGGTCGGGGAAGGCTTTCGGTGAGCCACGGCTGGAGGGTGAAATCGCGGTCCGGGTCGAAGGCGACCCAGTCCAGGGCACCGTGCCCCTCAGGCGAAGGGATGGAAAAATGTCTCTGGGGGCTGGCTTTCTCCAGGCCCTGGAGTGACAGGATCCGTTCGAGGCTCTCGCTGTTGATGGAGGTGGGGCCGGGTTCCACCGTCAGCAGGGCCGGTGTCAGGTTCGGGGGCGTGGCCCTGGGTTGGACCGCCATGTCGGCCCCCAGCCTATCGATGCTGGACTCCAGGCTGTCGCGGATCACATGACGCATCACGAGGCTGGAGAAGAGCGCGCCCCCGCCCAGGGCCATGGCGAGCGCCAAAAGAGCCATGCGCCCTGGCCGGTGGGTGATATCCTGGGCGGCAAGCCGCACAAAGAGCGACCAGCGGCCCATGGTGACTGCCGGTGGTCGGCCGCTGCCTGCCCGCGATTCGCTGGCGTTCACATCAAACCGTGCAACTGCGGCTGAACTTGAGTTGGTCCACGCTGGATGGGACGATGACGCAGTCGTGGTGGCCGCCAAAGTTCGGCATGTACCCCACCTGCTCCAGGGTGTCCTGTCGGAACACGAACGCGCCTGATTCCAGCCGCTGGAAGCCCGAGAAAATCACGAAACCGTATTTGCCGTCGTAGGTGGTGGCCAGGGTCTGGGTGTCCACGCCCACGTTGCGGAATTTCTTGATGATCTTCCAGGTCGCCGTGTCCACAACGACCAGGTCGGACTTCATCGGCTTGGGCCGGAGCACCGTGAAGAAGCACTTGGACCCGTCGGTGGAGTAGTTGAGATGGAAGGGTGACGGGTACTCGCCCTGCCATTCGGGATCCTTGACGAAGGTCACCCGCTTCCATTTGCGCGGGTCGGCGTCGGAGGTGTCGAACACGGCGACATTGTTCGACCGGAGGTTGTTCATGATGCACAGGTGATTGCCGGAGGGATTGAACCCGGATTCGTGGATCGGGTTGTTCACCGCGGGAAGGATGATCTCCCAGGTGTCGGGGTTGCCCGAGATCTTCCTGACCTGGACATTCTCCTGCAGGCCCTCGTTGGCCATCAGGAAACAGACGGGCTCCATGTTCTGTCGGTCGAACACCAACCCGCCGCCGCACATGCGCATGCCCATCAGGGAGAAGCGGTTCCGCGGGTCGTGCAGACAGAAATCGAGGCCGGTGAGTGTTTGGGGTGAATCACCCGGGATCTGGCCCTTCTCCACCAGCAACTCCGCCATGGGGGCCATCTCGAAGTTGATCTTGTTCCCCTTGGTGCCTTGCAGGTCGTGCACCCCCAGGTCCTTGGCCGGGCTCAACCGCCGGAGGATGATCTTGCCGCCTTTGGTCCAGGTTTCACCCAGGAAAGGGGAATTGGCGACCCAGTCCGCCCTGAACGCCGCCAAAGCCACGGTTTTCTCGCGGCCGCGCGCCCTGCTAAAAAAGGCGGCGATATCCTTCTGGCCATCACCCACGGCGAAGCCGGTACCGTCGACGAAGGGGATGGTGTGCACCCCCAGGCCCAGCCCGGTGCTTTCCGCCACATCCTCGAGCAGTTCCATCTGGCCGGTTTTTCCGTCGTACCCGACCCGGTAGATATGGTTCCCTTGCCCGAACTGGCCGAGCATGCCGTTTTCCTTGATGCGCGTGTTCAGGCCGTACATCAGGATGTTGTCGCCACCCTGTGTGGAGTTGATGAATTCAAAGCCCTTGTAAGGGTCGCCGCTGTCGGCTGGAAAGGCCGCCAGATGGTGGGAGATCGGGCAACTGTCGCCATAGTTCCAGTAGGAGATCCAAGCGAGTGTCTTTTGGGTGTTCAGGTCGACGGCATGTGTGCCGCCACCCAGTTTTTGGGGTGTGAGGTAGATGTATTTGCCGAGTTTTTCCCGCAGGCCCTCGTAGTTGCAAGTCTCCTCAAACTTGGACACCTGGTTTCCAGCCCGCAAGGCGCCACTGAGGGCCCTGTAGGCCCCAGCCCCACCCGCGAAGGCGAGGCCCGCCATGCCGAAATGGAAAAGGCGCCGGCGGGAGAGCTTGTCAAAGTGGGGATTCCGCATGGCCTTGTTCCTTAGGTATTGCTTGCGCACGAAATGAAAGAGCCATCCTCTTGAATAGTTTGCCGCCCGTCAATCTTTTGCCAGCGGGCAGCCCGCCAAGGGTGCTCCCGGCAGGTCCTTCCAGGCTGGAGGAACAGTCAGGGGCCCTTCGCCGGGGGACAGCCTTTCCAGAAGGTCGAGGAGGCCCGGGGCGGAGCAGCCACCCCAAATGCCCCGCATGGTTTGGTCTGGTCCCAGCAGGGCGAAAGCGCCCGCCTTGCTCAGACCCAGGGATCGCGCGAGCACGGCGCCCCGGTCGATTCGGGCAGGGTAGGGAAATCCTGTGGTGGCGATGAACCGGGTGATGGACTCCGCGTCCGCGTCAGATTCAAAAACACCGATGAACCGGGCCCTGCCCGAAAAGTCGCCGGCCACCATGGCGAAATGCCTGGCAAATTCGAGGCTGCAGGGGCAATCGGTGCGCAGGAAAAGCAGTACCTGGTTGCCGGCGGGTTTGCCCGCCAGGGGCGCGCCCTCTTCAGGTTCGGCCTTGGTGCCGACAAAAACCAAATCCTTCAAATCTGGATTTTTGCCCGGTGAGCCATTGGCGGCGGAGATTTCGCCCGGGGCCACCGCGTGGCGGTTGGTTGCCGGTTGCCTGACCGAGGCGAGCGTCTTTTCGGTTTCAGACCGGAGGCCGGCAACAACCGAGGCCTGGCGGTGCCGGAAGAAGAGCCCGAGGGATACCAGCAAGCAGGCCAGGGCCACCAGGGGCACCCAGGGAAGGCGAGGCGTTTTCCGTCCGGATGGCATGGTCATGCCGGATTGGTTCCTTGGCTGGTGAAATGATCGAGGTACTCCTCGATTCCCGGGTAGGCCGGGTTCATTTCCTTCAAATGGCGCAGGGTGTCGCGCCGCAATTCGGATTCCTGGGCCTCCTTGATACGGCCTTGCATACGCTGGGCGCGCAGGAAAACGAAATAGGTGTCCAGCGTGTCCGCCAGGCAATAACCGTTCACCCGGTCGAGGCGTCCCGCCTCCACCAGGTCGTAGACATCGTCCCCCGTGGTGCCCTGTTTGCCGGGCAGGCCGATCCGCTTGGCGAGCAGGTTCAGGCCCCCCGTGAAGAAACGCAGGGCGCCCTGGTTGCTGAAGAAATCCTGCAGGTCGATGTGGAGACCCGCCCCCTTGAACCGTTCCCGCCTGGGCATGTAGGCGCTGATGTCGATGCCGTGGTCGTATGCGGCCAGTTCCATCACCGGCAGGTCGAAGCCACGGCCATTGAAACTCACCAGCGGCGCTTGGGCGTGGGAGCACACCCCCTTCCAGAACTGCTCCACCACCTGGTGCTGGCGGAACTGGGGGGCATCGAGGCAGACCATTTTCTCCACCGAATAGTCTTTCCGCACCCGGATGACGCAGGCGGCCACCACCTTCATGAAGGTGGCTGGCACAAACGAGGAGTCGCCCCTTCCCCGGGACAGCGCCTCCTCCATCGCCCGGCGGATGGCTTCCCGCGGGTTCCCGATGAGGTGGGGGTATTTCACCCGGGCGATCAGGTCCCCGTCGGGGATCGTCTCGATGTCAAACACCAGCCAGCCGGGGGCTTGGTGGTTTGGTTCCTGGCTCATGGGATCCCCTGGGGCCGGAGGAAAGGGCGGTGGCGGGTGGACGGGCTAATTTCCATTCAACCGGCCCCATCCGGCCCGGGCAAGCGTCTGTCCTGCACCTCGCCTGTTCTTCCGGTACAAAGGATGCTGCACCAGGGAGGTAGGGTCTGATATGTCCGAGGCTGAAAATCCAGTCACGCCAGCCGCCGGGGAGGACCGAAAATCCGCCCGGCTGCTGATGTTTGTGATCGTTTTTATTGATCTGCTTGGTTTTGGTATCGTTTTGCCGCTTCTGCCAGCCTACGCGGACAAATACCTGACACCCTTGCTGGGGGAGAAAAACAACCTGTCCGGGCTGGTCCTGGGCCTGTTGATGTCCTCGTTCTCGCTGATGCAGTTCCTGTTCGCCCCGGCTTGGGGCCGCCTTTCCGACCGGATCGGCCGCAGGCCGGTGCTGTTGGTCGGCCTGGCCGGTTCGGTGGTGGCTTACGCGATTTTCGGCATCGCCTCGGATCTGTCCCAGGCCAGCGCGGCCGTGGCTTTGGGCCTGCTTTTCCTTTCCAGGGCCGGGGCCGGTATCGCCGGTGCCACCATCAGCACCGCGCAGGCGGTCATCGCCGATTGCACCCCGCCGGAAAAGCGGAAGCTGGGCATGGCCCTCATCGGGGCGGCGTTTGGCATAGGATTCACCTTCGGCCCCATCCTGGGCTTCCTAGCCCTGCTGCTTTTCCCGGACCGTCTGGGCATCACCGGTTGGCTGGCGAGCGGGCTGAGTGCCGTCGCCCTGGTACTGGCACTGGCCAAGCTGCCGGAAACACGGCGCCCGGGTGGTCCCCCCTCCTCCCGCAAGCTGTTTGACACCGCCGCGTTTTCGAAGGTCCTCAAGGATCCCGCGGTGGGACCGGTGGTGCTGGTTTCCTTCCTCTCCACGCTGGGTTTCGGCGGGTTTGAGTCCACCCTGGCCCTGCTGAACAAGGATGTGATGGGCCTGGTGGAGAAATACAACTTCCTGGTGTTTGCCAGCATCGGCCTGGTGCTGGCTTTCACCAACGGCGCCTACCGCGGCTTGGCCAAGCGGGTGCCGGAGGAAAAAGCGATGGCCCTGGGAATCACCCTCATGGGGATTGGGGTGGCGCTGCTGGCCCTGGTGGTCGGACTTCACCGCGCCAACCAGGATTGGTACTTCAAGATGGCCATTCTGGTGCCCAGCCTGGTGTTGGCGGTGGTTGGCTACGCGTTGCTTACCCCCAGTGTCCAATCCCTGGTCAGCCGGCGTTCCGAGGACCACCGGCAGGGGGAGGTGCTTGGGGTCAACCAGTCTTGCTCCGCCATGGCCCGGATTCTGGGGCCCCTGGCGGCACTAAGCCTCTACAAGTTGGACGCCCTCCTGCCGTTCGTGCTGGGTGGGGCGGTGGTGCTGTGCATGTTGCCTCTCATGCCCCGCATCCGCAAAGGCGGCCAAGAAGTGCGGTAGTCCGGTTTCGGATCCTGACACCGTGGGGTTGGGGGGGGTGATCCATGGCGGGAGACAACCTGTCGGTTACCGGCAATCCCCCTGAACGGCAGGTGGAAGTGTACCCACCTCCGGCCCCCCGATTGCGCCAACCCGTCATCCTTGCCCACGGCCTGTTCGGGTTTGATCAGGTCAGCGTGCTGGGCAAACCCGTGGTGAACTATTTTGCCGGGGTTCCCGCCTGGTTGCGGGCCACGGGCAATCAGGTCCATGTCTCCCGGGTGGCTCCCATGGGCCCGATCGCCCACCGGGCTGGGCAGTTGGTGCGATTCATCGAGCGCCACGCGGGCCAGGAACCGGTTCATATCATCGCGCACAGCATGGGGGGACTGGATTCCCGGTACGCCATCTCCCGATGTGGATTGGGTGACCGGGTGCTCAGCCTCACCACCCTGGGAACCCCGCACCGCGGCACTGTGATCGCCGACCGAGTGTTGGGTTGGACCCGGATGCCGCCGGCCCTGGAGCATTGGCTGCGTCGATTCGGGGCGGATGTGGAGGCCCTGCGTGATTTGGCCCGGCCCGCCATGGCCGAATTCAACCCCCGCGTGCCGGATGATCCCCGGGTGGCCTATGCCTCGGTGGCCGGTGAATTTTCCCCCGCATGGAGCTGGAGAATGGGGCTGTTTCCCCACCGGCTGATCACCACTCCCATCCTCCAGGCCGAGGAGGGGCCCAATGATGGCATGGTGTCCGTGGCATCAGCCCAATGGGGTGACCATTGCGACGTGTGGAAAGGGGATCACTTCAATCTGGTCAACTGGCATCTTCCGGGCAGTCGTCCCGAGGATGAAAACGGCCCCCGCTGGCGCCAATGGGCGGACATGGTCGCACGGCTGAAGGGTGTTGAAGCGGGAAATATGGGCAATTTGAGATAATATTGGAAGCTTGGGTAATATGATCTCGTTGTTTCTGGCATCCGGAGGGGGTGGGGTTGTTCCGCCTGATGATTTTCCGGAATCGATTGAAGTCCCAAACCTGCCCTTGAACCGTGGGTATAATCGAGTGCGCGGCGGATACCAGACCCTGAAAAAACAGGCCTACGGAAGCCCTGCGCGATGCTGATCATGTCTTGGATGGGGAATCTCAACCTGCTGGTGGCGAACGCGGCCACGGACATGCTGGTTGCCAGCATTGCCTTGGTTGTGGTGCTGCTTCTGGCAGCCCAGGTCCTCCGCCTTGCCGATCGGTGGCGCCGTCAATCCGAAAAGCCGATGTTGTCGGCTCAGGAGGAGATGGCGGAATACCGTCGCTGGGCGGAAGAGGGGCTGGTGAGCGCGGAGGAATTCGAACGGTTCAAAAGGAAGCTGGAACCCCGCCTGCGGGCGGAAATGGATGCGCTGGCCAACAAGGGCCAGCCCACCCCGGAGGAGCTGGCGAAGCAGCTGGTTCCGGTTCCCACCCCCAGGCAGAATCCCCTTGTAGAGGGGACTGATCCGGCGGGTAAAGAGCCTTCCTGAGACCGTTTCAAATCCGCCGCCCACGCCGCCTTGCGTCCCATGCCCGGCCGGGCATAGAATCGGCCCGCAACACGACGCATTCGACCTCCGGTTTTGCTGTTTTCCCGGCACAAGGCATGCCCCGTGTTCGTTTGGATTGGACCCACGGCGCCCGTTGACCGGGTCCCGTTGCTTGGGAGAAAGCATGGCGACCAAGGATCTTCCCCCCGGCGGCAAGAAACCCACCAGCGGTTCCAGCCGGGCTCGCAATGCCTCGTGCTCCTTCTGCCGCAAGAGCTACCGCGATGCCGGCCCCCTGGTCGAGGGGCCCGGCGATGTGTTCATCTGCGGTGAATGCGTGGAGCTGTGCGAATCGATCATCGAGCAGGAGAAGCGTCGCCGCGGCGGCGCCAAGTCGGCCATGTCCGACACGCCCAGCCCGCGCTCCATCACGGCCAAGATGGACCATTACGTGATCGGGCAGGAGCGCGCCAAGAAGGTGCTCTCCGTCGCCCTGCACAACCACTACAAGCGCCTGTCGCTGGCCGGACAGACCACCACCGGCGATGTGGAGGTGGAGAAGAGCAACATCCTGCTGATCGGGCCCACCGGTTCAGGCAAGACGCTGCTTGCCCGCACCATGGCCAAGATTCTCGATGTGCCCTTCGCCATCGGCGACGCCACCACCCTCACCGAGGCCGGCTATGTGGGTGAGGACGTCGAGAACCTGTTGCTGAAGCTGCTGCACGCGGCCGACTTCGATGTGGAGGCCGCCCAGCGCGGCATCATCTACATCGACGAGGTGGACAAGATCGGCAAGACGCAGCAGAACGTGTCGATCACCCGCGATGTCTCGGGTGAGGGCGTGCAGCAGGCCTTGCTGAAGATGCTGGAGGGCACCGTGGCCAACGTGCCACCCCAGGGCGGCCGCAAGCACCCCGAGCAGCAGTACATCCAGCTCGACACCACCAACATCCTGTTCATCTGCGGCGGCACCTTTGTCGGCCTGGAGAACATCATCTCCAAGCGCATCGGCAAGAAGTCGTTCGGCTTCGGCTCCGCCGCGCAGGAGAGCGAGAAGGATGTTGGCAAGCTGCTCCAGCATGTCACCAGCGACGACCTCACCGAGTTCGGCATGATCCCCGAGTTCATCGGCCGTCTGCCGGTGCTGGCCCCGCTGAATCCGCTGGACGAGTCCACCCTCATCAACATCCTCACCGAGCCCCGCAACGCCCTGGTGAAGCAGTACCAGAAGTTCTTCGAGATGGAGGGCGCCGAGCTGGAGTTCGCCCCCTCCGCGCTGTCGGCCATCGCCAAACTGGCGCTGGAGCGCGACACCGGCGCCCGCGGCCTGCGCAGCATCATCGAGTCGGTCATGCTCGACATCCAGTACGAGCTGCCCGACCTGGAAAAGAAGGGCAAGTTCATCGTCACCGAGGAGGTGGTGAAGGGCCTGAAGCCGCTATTCGAGAAAGTGGAAATCCCCAGCGAGACGGCCCTTCAGAACGGCACCAAGCTGAGCGCCTGACCGCGGCGGACAAGAGTTGATTTCCGAGCGCCCCGGCCAGCCGCCTGGGCGCTCGGCGTTTTATGGGGTGCGGGCCTGGACAACTGAAGGATGGAATCCATGCGCACTTGGAAAAACTGGCTGCTCCGTTGCTCTTTGGTCGCCGTTTGCGTTGTGGCGTTTCTGGTGGGATTGGTCGCCTTCCAGCCGGCCGATTACGCGGTGGAACGGTCCATCTCCATTCGCTCCGCCCCGGGGCCGATTTTCGTGCAGGTGGAGAACCTCAAGGCGTGGGATCGCTGGAATCCCTGGTCGAAGCTCGATCCGGATGCCCGGGTGGAATTCACTGGTCCCCCTGCCGGCAAGGGCGCATCCATGGCCTGGTGGGGCAATTCCCAGGTGGGTGAGGGCACCATGACCATCTCTGGCTGGCAGCAGGACAAGCTGGTGGAACTGGAGCAGGTTTTCGCGAAGCCCATGCCTGGCAAGGCCATGATCAAGGTGATGTTGGCCCCGGATGATTCCAACCCTCAGGCCACCCGGGTGACCATGCGGCTGGAGGGAAGCAACGGCTTCATGGGGAAGGCTGTCTGCCTGGTGATGAATATGGATGCAATGATCGGCGGGGCCTTCGCCAAGGGACTGGCGAACCTGAAAGAGTTTGTGGAAGCGGGGAAGGGGAAATAAAGGGTGTAGGCTTACCCCCGGTGCACCTTCCGCTCCAGTACCGACTTGCCGATCAATGTGAGGATGGCCACCAGGGTGAGCACGCTGGCGGCGGCGAAGGCGCCGGGGTTGTCATATTCCTGGAACAGCTTCTCCACCCGCAGGGGTAGGGTGTCGGTCTGGCCGGAGATGCGGCCCGAGACCACATGGACCGCGCCGAATTCCCCCATGGCGCGGGCGTTGCAGAGGATGATGCCGTAGAGCAGGCCCCACCGCAGGTTGGGCAGGGTCACCCGCCAGAACATCTGCCAGCCGCTGGCCCCCAGGCTGAGCGCGGCCATTTCCTCGTCCACCCCCTCGGACTCCAGCAGCGGCAGCAGTTCGCGGGCCACCAGCGGGAAGGTGATGAACGCGGTGGCCAGCACCAGGCCGGGCGGCGCGAAGATGATCTGCCAACCGTGGTCGCGCAGCCACTGGCCCACGGGCGACTGCAAACCGAGCACCAGCATTAGTACCAGGCCGGCCACCACGGGTGAAATCGACATCGGCAGGTCGATCAGGCTGATCAGGACGGTCCGTCCCGGGAATTGGAACCGCGCAATGGCCCAGGCCGCGGCCAGGCCGAACACCACATTCATGGCCACCGCCACGGGTGAAACCATCAGAGTGAGGAAGATCGCATGCAGGGTGTCACGGTCACCCAGCTTGCGGAAATACTCGCCGATGCCGGCTGAAAACGCCTGATGGAACACATGGATCAGCGGAACCGCCACCAGCAGGCCGATCACCAGGTAGGTGGTGCCCACCAGCAGCCAGCGCACCCAAGCCGGATCTTCCCGGGCCTGGGAGCGGGGCTGGAACGAATTCAGGGTGGCCGCGGAGATTGGCGCCTCGGAGGACTCATTTGACATGGGGCTGGCTCCACCGCTCCACCAGGCTGATCAGGGTCAGCAGCACAAACGAGAATCCGAGCATCACCACGGCCACCGCCGCCGCCTCGCGGTAGGCGAACTCCTCGAGGCGCGAGCGGATCAGCACCGCCGCGATCTCGGTCTTGAACGGTATGTTGCTGGAGATGAAAACCACGCTGCCGTACTCTCCCACGCCGCGCGCAAACGCGAGTGTGAAGCCCGACAGAAGGGGCGGCAGCAGGTGCGGGAACATGACATGCCTGAAGGTCACCCAGCGGCTTGCCCCCATCACCGCCGAGGCCTCCTCCTCCTCGGCATCGAGTTCGGCCAGCACCGGCTGCACGCTGCGCACCACGAAGGGGAAGCCGGTGAAGACGAGGACCAGCACGATACCCAGCCGGGTATAGGCCACCTCCAGGCCCAGCGGACTGAGGAATTGGCCCAGCCAGCCATCACTCACATACAAGTTGGCGTATACCAGTCCGGTGACCGCCGTGGGCAGGGCCAGCGGCACATCCACGAGTGCGTCGATCAGTGTTTTCAGGGGAAACCGATACCGGACCAGCGTCCATGCGACCACCAGTCCCAGAACCAGATTGATTGCAGCCGCCCAAAAGGCGCACTCGAAGGTGAGCCAGTAGGCAGCCCGCGCCCGGGGTGACCAGGCGGCGCGACCGAATTCTTCCAGGGTCAGGTTGGTCGCCCGCAGGATGCAGGCAGCCAGCGGGATCAGCACCAGCAGGCTCAGATAGGTGACCGTGTAACCCAAGCTCAGGCCGAACCCCGGCAGCACCCGACGGGTGATGGTTTTCATCGGGGCTTGCCCCCGCCGTGCAGCCGGGTGAAGATCGCGTCGAACAGGGCTCCCTCGGAGAAAAACCTGCGGTTCAGCTCGGCCCACACATCCCCCGGCGCAGTCTTGCCGGGGGTGAGCCTAGCCACCGGGAACATCTCCAGCGCCCCGAACTCATCCTTGTGCCTCTCCCAAGCCTCGGGGTTGGTGGGGCGGTAATGGTGCTTGGCGATGAGGTCCTGGGCCTTAGGCGAGTAGGTAAAACGCATGTAAGCCTCTGCTGCGGCAAATGTGCCTTTCCTGCGTGCGTTGGCAGTGATCACCGCCACATGAGGCTCAGCCAAAATACTAAGGGGCGGGCGAACAATTTCCAGGCCGCCATTGGCTTCAGCCACCTCCAGGTAGGCTTCATTTTCCCAAGTTAAATGCACATCGCCGATCTTCTTCTGGGAGAAAGTAATGGTGGCATTTCGGGCCGAGAGGTCCAGCACGGGTACCCCCGCGAACAGCTTTTCCAGATACTGCTCCGCCTCGGCCTCGCTGCCCCCGCGCAAAAGCACCGAACCGAAGGCAGCCAGCAGGCTCCATTTCCCGTTGCCGCTGGTCTTGGGATTGGGGGTGATCACCTTCACTTCCGGCCGAACCAGATCCGGCCAGTCGCGGATGCCCTTCGGGTTCCCCTTGCGCACCACGAACACGATCGTCGAGACAAACGGCAGCGACCGGTTGGGCAGGTGGTTTTCCCACCCGTCCTCGATCAAACCCGCCTTGTGGATGGCGTTGGTGTCACCCCACAGGGCCAGGGTGGCCACATCCGCGTCCAAACCATCGACCACGGCTTGTGCCTGGCTGGAGGATCCGCCGTGGGACTGCCGGATGGCGACCGTTTCCCCCCGCTCCCGCTGCATGTGTTCGGTGAAGCGGGCGTTGATGTCCCGCCACAGTTCACGGGTGGGGTCGCACGCCACGTTGAGCAGGCTCACGGCGTTGTCCTGGTCGCGCACACGGGCCGACCAAAGCACCCAGCCTGTGGAACCGGTCACGTAAAGACCTACAAGAATCAGAAGCAAGCGTTGGAACATGGGCCTTATGGTACCGGCTTGTTGGAAGATGATCCCATCATAAAACCACAGGAACCATTCATACAACACCAAGTTGATCAACATTATAATAATGCGGTTGGATTCCGGATCATCCCGGTTGTGGCCTAGGGAAAAAGGGGCCATAATCCACTTGTCCGCATTATGACCCCGCCTTCCGCGACGCATCCGTCGCCTTCGGATTGTTCCAGTGTGGTTCCTGGGGAAATGGTCCCCACCCTCCCGAGGTCTCCAGCCTCATGCCAGGACTTGCCGTTTCCGGTGCCCTGTTTTGGGTTTCAATTGCCTTGGGGCAACCCGTGGCCCAACCCGCACCCGGGCCCGGTTCCCTGAAATTTGAGACAGATGTCCGCCCCATCCTGCGGGTGTATTGCCTCGATTGCCACGGGGGTGAGGAAAAGCTCCAGGGCAAGCTGGACCTGCGTCAGGTGCGCCTGATGGAAAAGGGTGGCAAGGGCGGGCCGGCCCTGGTCAAAGCCAAGCCGGCCGGGAGCCTGTTGGTGGAGCGGATGAAGGCGGGGGAGATGCCGCCGGGGGAGAAGAAAGTCCCGGCCGAGCAGGTGGCCCTGATTGAGCGCTGGATTTCCGAAGGGGCACACACCCTGCGCCCCGAGCCGGAATCGATTGATCCGGGAATTGCCATCACTCCCGAGGACCGGGCCTGGTGGGCATACCAGCCGCTGAAGCCCGCGAACTTTCCAGCCACCCCTCCGGCTGACCGGGCCCGCACCCCCATCGACGCGTTGCTGCTGGATTCGCTGCGTGGCAAGGGACTGGGTTTCGCGCCCGATGCCGACCGGCGCACACTCATCCGCCGGGTGGCGCTGGACTTGACCGGTTTGCCACCCACCCAGTCGGAAATCAAGGCGTTCCTTGCGGACACAACACCCGAGGCCTACGGGAAAATGGTGGAGGGGTATCTGGCATCCCCATCGTATGGCGAACGATGGGCTCGCCATTGGCTGGATGTGTTTGGCTACGCCGATTCCGATGGCGATGGCACCAACGACACTCCCCGTGCCTACAGCTACAAATTCCGCGACTACCTCATCCGCTCCATCCAGAAGGACAAGCCGCTGGACCGGATGTTCCTGGAGATGTTGGCGGGTGATGAGCTGCTGCCACGGCCGTTGAAGGATCCCACCCCCCAGCAGGCCGAGCTGCTGGCAGCCACCCTGCTGCTGCGCCTGGGCCCGGATGCGACGGCCGCCGGGGGCGAGCAGGTGATCGTGGCGGACCAGGTGATGGCTGACAGCCTGAAAATCGTCAGTTCCAGCTTGCTGGGCCTCACGGTGGGTTGCGCCCAGTGCCATGACCACAAATACGATCCCATCCCCCATGCCGATTACTTCCGGCTGCGCGCCCTGTTCGCCCCGGCATGGAATCCGACGGCCTGGAAGGCGCCTGGCGCCCGGGTGGTTTCCCTGATGACGGAGGCCCAGCGGCAGGAGCGGGCCAGGGTGGAAGGGCGGGAACGTGAGATGGTTGCCAGGCGCGACAAAAAGGCGAAAGAATGGATCGACAAAGTCTTTGAGGACGAGATCAACAAGTTTCCCGAGAAAGACCGCCAACCCCTGCGCGATGCCTTCAAGGCACCGGCTGAAAAACGCACCGCAGACCAGAAGAAGCTGGTGGAATCCAACCCCAAGCTGAACATCAATGCCGGCGTGTTGTACCAGTTCAACCAAAAGGCGGTGGATGAACTGAAAGTGATCGATAACGAGCTGGCCGCCGTGCGCGCCAAAAAGCCGGTGGAGGATTTTGTCTCCTGCCTGGTGGAGGAGCCCGGCGTGAAGGTGGAGACCCGCCTGCATCACCGCGGTGATCCACGGCAGCCCACGGGCAAACCTTTGGCCCCGGCGGACCTTTCCATCGCCCAACCCCCTGGGGCCCGCGCCGACATCACCCCGGAAAAGACACCCGCCGGCACCACCGGTTACCGCACGGCTTGGGTGAAGAACCTGTTTTCAGGCCGACATCCGCTGGTTGGCAGGGTGCTTGCCAACCGGTTGTGGCTGCATCATTTCGGCAGGGGCATCGTGGAAAGCCCCGCCGATTTCGGCCAACTGGGCCGGGCACCCACCCACCCGGCGCTGCTCGATCAACTGGCCCTCGAGTTGGCCGGGAAAGGCTGGTCCCAAAAGGCCATGCACCGGCTGATCCTTCAATCGACGGTTTACCGGCAGGCGTCGTCCGCTCCGGCCAATGCCCTGAAAAAGGATCCGGCCAACGCCCTGTACTCACGCTTCCCGATCCATCGACTGGAGGCCGAGGCGATCCGCGACCGGGTTCTGGCCACCAGTGGGTCCCTCGAGCCCACGCTGTTTGGTCCGGCGGTGGTCACCGCGGAGGATCAGTCGGGCCTGGTCAACGCCACCTCCAAACGCCGGAGCCTCTACCTGCAGGTGCGGCGCAGCCACCCGGAAACCATGCTCGCCTCGTTTGATGCCCCGGTGCTTTCGCCCAACTGCGACCGGCGGATCAGTTCCAACGCCCCCACCCAGGCTTTGGTGCTGATGAATGGCGATTTCATGCGCGCCCAATCGATTCAGCTAGCCAAGCGCGTGCGCGCCGAGGTGTCCACCAACCGGGAGGCGCTTTTGGCGGCCAAACCGTTTGAAGCAGCATCGGTGCTGCCTGCCTCCTCGTGGAGTTACGGGTGGTCGGCTTTGACGCCGGCCGGGTTGGTGGAACGGTTCAAACCGTTGGCTCATTGGACCGGCGGCCAATGGCAGGGCGGCCCGGCGTTGCCCGATCCATCCATCGGGTGGGTGCTGTTGAACGCCTCCGGCGGTCACCCCGGCAACAAAGCCCATGCCGCGGTGCGCCGATTGTTGGTGCCAGCCACCGGCACGCTGGAGCTGACCGGCACTCTGAAACATGGTTCAGCCAATGGAGACGGGGTGCGCGCCCGGGTGATCGCGCCTGGATGCCGGGGCCGGCAAACGGTGTCGGGCACCTGGCAGGCCAAAAACGGCGCGACAGCCACACGCTGGACCGGCCCCGTCTTGAAGGGGAATGTGGTCGATTGCGTGGTGGATTGCCTGGAGACGGAAACCAGCGACGGGTTTGAATGGACGCTCACCGGGACCATCAAATCGGAGGATGGCAGGGTGCTGGCCAGGCTGGATTCGGCCGTCGATTTTGTCGGGCCGGCGGGGCCATCCCTGGTGGCCCAGGCGGCTCATGCGATCGAGTTGGTCAACGGTCGGTTGCCCAGGGAGGGCGAGCTGGCCCTTCTGGTGGAATTCATGGACCGGCAGGCCACCCGGCTGGCTGGAACGGTACCTCGCCCCGCCCTGGAAGAATCGCTTTTGACCCTGGTGTGCCAGCAACTTCTTTCCACCAACGAGTTCCTCTATGTGGACTGACGACTTGACCTGCGGCCCGACCAGCCGGCGCCACCTGCTTCGCCAGACCGCCATGGGATTCGGATCCGTGGCGCTGGCGCAGTTGATGGCATCCGAGGGGCTGCTGGCCGCGCAGGGCTCCGCCAAGCCCGGCGAGAACCTGCCGCTGGACCTGAAGGCGAGGGCGCCCCACCACCAGCCCCGGGCCCGCGCGATGATCTCCCTCTTCATGCACGGGGGCCCGTCGCATGTGGACCTGTTCGATCCCAAGCCGGAACTCGCCAGGAACAACGGCAAGGAGTACCAAGGCGAGGTGGGCTACAGCTTTGTCAACCGCGCCAGCAAGAAGCTGCTGGGCAGCCCGTGGAAATTCCGAAAACACGGCCAATGCGGCACCGAGGTGAGCGAGCTGTTGCCCCACACAGCCCGGGTGGTGGATGACATTTGCGTGGTGCGTTCCATGCATACCGGGCACAACGGCCACGAGGTTTCGATCCGCTATTTCCATGGGGGGGTGGCCGGGGTCACGGGGCGGCCCACGATGGGCAGTTGGATCGTCTACGGGCTGGGTAGCGAATCGGCCAATCTGCCCGCCTACATGGTGTTGTCTGATCCGGGTGGGCATCCGGTGGATGGCACCCACAACTGGTCGAGCGGTTTCATGCCGCCCCTGTACCAGGGCACGGTGCTGCGTCCCAAGGAACCGCGCATTCCCAACCTGGCCCCGAGGCCGGAGGTGTCGGGGCTGGTCCAGCGTGACAACCTGAACCTGCTGGCGGAACTGAACCGCCGCCATGCCGCGTTGCACCTCGGCGAGGCCGACCTCGAATCGCGCATCGCCGGGTACGAACTGGCCAGCCGCATGCAAACCGCCGCCGCCGAGGCACTGGATGTTTCCGGGGAACCCGCGGAGGTCCGCCGCCTCTACGGGCTCGACCAGGATGTCACCCGCGAATACGGCACCCGCTGCCTCATCGCCCGCAGGCTGGTGGAACGCGGCGTGCGTTTCGTGCAGTTGTTCCTCGGCGGACAGCCTTGGGATACCCACAACACCATCAAGACTGGGCTTCCCGCCATCTGCAGGCGCACCGACCAGCCGGCCGCGGCCCTGGTGACCGACCTGAAGCGCCTCGGGCTTTTGGACACCACCCTGGTGCACTGGGGCGGGGAGATTGGCCGCCTGCCGGTATGCGAGGGCCCGTTGGATGATGCTGTGGGGCGCGACCACAACGGCCAGGGCTTCACCTGCTGGCTGGCCGGCGGGGGCATCAAGGGGGGCATGACTTACGGCGCCACCGACGAGGTGGGCCACAAGGCGGTGGAGAAAGTGGTCACTCCCAATGATTTTCAGGCCACCCTGCTGCACCTGCTGGGGCTGGAACATGAGCAGCTCAAGTTTTTCGCCAATGGAAGGGCCATGAGCCTCACCGACGGCCGCAAGGCCCGGGTGGTTCGGGAAATACTGGCCTGAGACGGCCTGGCGGTTGGGGTTTCCGCCAGCCGGTGCCGTATCATGGGGTAGCCGGGGGAAGGCCCGGTGATTCGCCACGGTCGGGAAACGAACGATGCAGGCCCTCCTCTGTTCAGCGCTGTTGGTCTGGGCGCAGCAGCAACCCAAGCTGGAGGAAATCCGTGAGGCCACCCCCGCCATGAAGCCGGAGGAGCTGGTCATGCGGGCCGAGCCTGTCCGGGTCATTCAGGTGCTGGACAAGACCTCCCTGGTGGCCAGCCCGTGGGAAACCAAAACCGAGCTGTTTTCCAGGCGGGTCATCCTGGAGGGAATTTCCACCGACAACCATCCGGTGGACTCCTACCTCGGCCTGGATGGCCAGGTGTTCCGCGTCGCGGAAAGCCGCGCCTTGGGTTCTGACAAGGTCCCTGTTTTGCGTCAGGACAGGACCGAGACGGAGGGGTGGCCGGCAAGACTGCAGAAGGACCGGAAAACCCGCGAGGAGGCCCAGCAAAGGCAGTTGAAAAAGATCAAGGGCCAAGTACCCTTCGTGCTGTCTTTTCCCCCGGAAAAACCCAGGGATCCCAAAGCCACCTCAACGGCACCCAAAGCCAAGGTGGGTGACCCGGTCCTGCCCAGGGTGAACGCCTTCGCCGGCAAGGACAGTATCTTCATCATCGCGGCCATGGACGATGAGCCAGGGCAGAGCCTCAATTTTTACATCAAGGGGATCAGCCCCAAGGGCTTTTTCCTGGGAAAGGCCCCGCTTGGGCTTCAGGGCATTCCGCTGATGATCACCGAGAGGAAGGTCATACGCGGGGTGGAAGTCTATTATGCCGATGCCCGGCAGGCCCAGTCTTTCCTCCAAAAGCAGCGGGAAGCGGGCAAACGGGTAACGGAAAAGGACAAGGAAGCGGAGCAGGCCAAAAAGGACCGGGTGGAAGAGGCCCGGAAACTGATTCCGGATCTGGTGGCCCAAATGAAACGGTCCGTCGACAACCACCAAAAGGCGGTCCGGGAGGAAGACCAGGCCGGGGTGGCCATATCGGCCAAGGCCATCCAGGGCCACCTGGAAAAATTGCGGAAGGCGCTGGACCGGGTGTGCGAGGAGCTTCCCAAGGAGGAATCGGACCGTTTTATTCCCCAGGTGGAGGCGGCCATCCGGCAGGGCAGGGAAGCCATCGGCAAGGAATGATCGCCCCGGAGATGCCGACCCCCATGGACTGGCTCAACAACATCTGCCTGCTGACTGACAGTTACAAAGTCACCCATCATCGCCAGTATCCACCGGGCACCACGGTGGTCTATTCCTACTTCGAGTCCCGCGCGGGGGCGCTGTACCCGGAGACCCTTTTTTTTGGCCTGCAGTACTGGTTGAAAACCTACCTGGCCGGGCAGGTGGTCTCGCGCGGGAAGATCGATGCCGGCGAAGCCCTGTGCCGGTCCCACTTCAGCACGCCGGTGTTCAACCGGGCAGGGTGGGAATATATCCTGCGGGAGCACGGTGGACGGTTGCCGGTTGAGATCCGCGCGGTTCCCGAAGGCTCCGTGGTGCCACAATCGAACGTCTTGATGACGGTGGAAAACACCGATCCCGCGGCGTTTTGGCTGACCAATTATCTGGAGACCCTGCTGGTCCAGGTCTGGTACCCCAGCACGGTGGCCACGCAAAGCCGCGCCATGCGGAAAGTCATTCACAAGGCACTGGAGGAAACGGGTGATCCTTCGGGCATAGGTTTCAAACTGCACGATTTTGGTTTCCGCGGTGTGACCTGCCCCGAGCAAGCGGCCATCGGCGGGGCGGCCCACCTGGTGAATTTTCAGGGAACCGACAACCTGGCGGCCCTGGCGCTGGCGCGTGATTTCTACGACGAATCCTGCGCCGGCTTCTCCATCCCCGCGGCGGAGCATTCCACCATCACCTCCTGGGGCAGGGAACGTGAGAAGGATGCTTGCCGCAATATGCTGGATCAATTCCCATCCGGTTTGGTGGCTGTGGTCAGCGACAGTTACGATGTGTTCCGCTGCTGCGCCGAAATCTGGGGCGGCGCGTTGAGGGACCAGGTGCTGGCCCGTGACGGGGTGCTGGTGATCCGGCCCGATTCAGGCGACCCGCCCAAGGTGCTGGTGAAGGTGCTGGACATCCTGGGGGAGAAGTTTGGCACCACGCAAAACGCCAAAGGGTTTCGGGTACTCCATCCCAAGGTGCGGGTCATCCAGGGTGATGGAGTGGATTTCACCATGCTGGGCCGCATCCTGCAGGCGATGGCGGCGGCGGGTTGGTCGGCGGACAATATCAGCTTCGGGTCCGGTGGCGGACTGCTGCAGAAACTTAACCGAGATACCCAGCGTTTCGCCTTCAAGTGTTCCTCGGTCACGGTGGACGGGGTGGAGCAGGATGTTTTCAAGCAACCGGTCACCGATTCCTCCAAGCGGTCCAAGGCCGGCCGGATGAAACTGGTTCTGGACAAGAACACCCACGCGACTGTTCCACATTCCGATCCTCGGCCCGATCTGCTTCGACCGGTTTTCCGCGATGGTGTGGTGCTCGAGTCGCAGTCATTCGCCTCGATCCGGCTTTTGGCCAACCGTCCAGAATAAAAACTGCCCGCCCGGACATCCGCTTCCCGTTCAAGGCCACTTTGGTGCGCCGGGGGAACCAATTGCCGTGACCCAATTCATGACTCCTGGCCGGTTATCAGAACGCCGGAACCAGGCTTTCCTTAACTACCTATGATGGTGCCAATATTCGCTTTGAACTCAGCACCACGGCCGTCCCCGAACTCGGAACCCTCTTTTTCGGCGGTATCGCCGCGGCGTGTTGCGGAGGAGGGGTTTGGTGGAAGGGGCGACGGAAAACTTGGACCGGACCAAAGGCCAAAGAAGGGGATTCGAATAATCCCGTCTGAGTCCTTCGGATGCGTCCCAAATCGGTCTCATGCAAAATCAAAAAGCCCCCAGAATCTACCGGGGGCTTTCTTATTGACCTCGCTGGGATTCGAACCCAGGACCCCATCATTAAAAGTGACGTGCTCTACCAGCTGAGCTACGAGGTCGGGACCTGTATTTGAGTCAGGTCACATCATTAATAGTAGCGTGTTGC